>Ga0326726_10000135_pt1 | contig 70319 bp, 66 predicted proteins | sample MHFenrmetagenome_2_FD_207603 | JGI IMG/M metagenome (GOLD analysis project Ga0326726, IMG submission 207603) | Lab enriched peat soil microbial communities from Michigan Hollow, Ithaca, NY, United States - MHF15MN | ecosystem: Environmental > Terrestrial > Soil > Wetlands > Peat | place: USA... | reverse complement strand
CGCTTTTCCCGGGTTCCGTTCCCTCCGGTTGTGCCTGGGCCGGCGCGTCAACGTTGCGGGACCGTTCCTGGGTCCCCTCACCGCCACGCATCCCGCCGCCGTCAAGCATGATCATGTTGTCGGCGATGACTTCAGTCATGTAGCGTTTCTGACCCGTGTTCTTGTCGTCGAAGCTGCGGGTCTGGATTCGCCCCTCGATGTAGACCTTCTTCCCCTTCTTCAGATACTCCGCACAGATTTCCGCCAGTTTCCGCCAGGCAACGATGTTGTGCCACTCAGTCCGCTCCTGGGTATTGCCGTCCTGATCGCGCCAGCTCTCGCTTGTCGCCATGGAAAACGACGCCACGGGGACACCGGCAGGCGTATAACGCATTTCGGGGTCTTTCCCCAGATTGCCGATCAGCATCACTTTGTTCAAACTGCGCGCCATAAGAACTCCAGAGAGTAATTGTGCACGTATCTACGCACTTTTTGTCACTTTGTCAATCGTTTTCCACTTGTGTGAAAGGATCGACAAGCACGGCAAGACCATTCTCCCCAAGCAGGAAGAGTTTTCGTTTATGGTGTGCAATGCCCCGCACGTTGCCAATCGATCCAGCCTCCCCGCCGAGCTGAAGTTGCCCGAGGAGCTCATGGTCGGGCCCAACCCAGAAGAGCTTCGCATCGTCCGCCACAATAACCCGCTCTGCATCGGCATAAAGCGCCGCGGGGGCCTTCCACATATGTTCATACAACGAAATGAGGAAATTTCCGAAAACATCATAGACCATGATACGGGACCCATCCAGAACATAAACGCGGTCCGACGGCCCGATGGCAATCCGCGAAGGTTGATTAAGTTTACCGCTGCCAGCGTCAAACCCGCCGAAGATCTGTTCCACCTTGGACATTCCGTCAATTTTGACGATACGTTGATTCTCGCCATCGACAACGAAGAGGTCTCCCAGCCGGGAAAGCGCCACGTCCTTCGGATAACCGAACCGCTCCTCGCTGTCCTCACTCTCACGTGTACTGAGCGAGGAGACGAACGCAAGTTGTCGGTCGAAGCGCTGAATCCGGTGATTCCCGTAATCCGCGACAAATATGTCCAGGCCATTGCGCGCCCAGACTGCCGCCGGATGATCGAACCGGCCTTCTTCCCACCCCGGGCCACCGATCACCGTTGTCGGGTGTAAATCGGTATTGAGAATTCTCAGCGTAGCGGATTGTGCGTCGAGAATGTACACGGTTCCGTAGAGATCCACATCCAGATTTGTTCCCTCCATTGGCACTATCACAGCCTGTCCGGCCGCTCCACCCGTCAGAAAAAGCTGCACCATCAGGATGGCGACCCAACGGAGTATGCAATCTGCCCTGTAATCATGTGTTGTTGCCATCAGGGTACCTTTCGTGACGTCCTACCGGCATGTGGTAAGCAGATTCGCCAGCAACCGGTGTGCACCAGGATGGAGATTCAGCAACTGTGACACGAGATCGAGGGCCACCAGCGTGATGTGCCCCTTTCCTTCCGGCAGATCGACGACCAAATGGGCGTCCGTTTCGGAGCTTCGCACGAGGACGAACGCAGGTCGGCCCGGTGCAACGACCACCGAACCGAAGGACCGCGCGACGACCCAATCGTTCCAATCTTCCGGAAGGATGGGGTTCGGGGCGTGAAAGGTCGCTTTCGCCGTGTCTGTGGTCATGGAAGCTGACGGGGGAAGGAGCGGAGACCTACGGAACGCTTCTCCAGGCGCGAACGGCAGGGACCTGCCGCTGAACGCCAATTGCGGGAGGACCACGAGGTGCCCGCCGTTCTCCACCCACTCCCGCAACTGGACGCCCCACGCTCCGAGCGAACTCACGCCGACAAGAGCGTCACGGTCCATCACGATCACGTTGAACGATGCAAGTTGGGTCGTGGTGGAGAGCGAAGTGTCGATCACAGACCAGGCCAACTGAAGGCGGCTCATTGCCTGTGCGACAGGGCTATCGTCCATGCTTGTGATGAGTCCAACGCGCGAGACATGATCTGTTTTTGCTTCAAAACTTCGGGCAATGAATGTGCCGATTGCACTTGATGCCAGAGTGAGAGACATCGGATAGTCGCCAGGCTTCAGCCCTGCGGGGAAGGAGAGGAAGAGCGTATCGACCAGCACTTCGTCTTTGCGGGAAAGACTCACTTCTTTGGCGACCGAGTTCACAAGCGAGTCCTGGATGCTTATTTTCTGGCGGAAGGCATCCCGTGAGATATTGACGAGGCGAAAGACCACGGGTGCCCTGTCGATCGCCCGCACGATGGGCGTTAGGAGTTCAAATGATCGTCTCGGGCCAGGTTGGATGAGCGCTTCGCCCCTGTAAATGAATGCCCGCTCGCGGCTCGAATCTTGGTGAAAAATGATATAGGAGAAGCGTGTGCGCAGAGTCGACTGTGCGATGCCGAATTGTGAAGGCGGGAAAGTGTAGTCCATCTTCCCCGGTGTAAGGACACGAAATTCCTGCGGCGACTGGAAAGGGAATTGATAATCCGCTGTTTCGTTGACTCCCCAGGAATGGTCGATCGCTCCCGGAAAGAAGACTCTGTTTGCCCCCTTCGAGGCGCGCGACGAAAGGCCCTGGAACCGAAGATAGAAAAGCTGGTTTTGTGTCAGCAGGCTGTCGCTCATGAAGCAGTCCACGTTGACGTCCAAGAGGGAACAGCGGAGCTCTTCCAGTCCGTTTTTCCAAGCTGCGAGGAGGCGGTAGTCTTCTTCTGCCCCCATTCGTCGGCTTCGGACCAGCGAAGCATCGACGCTATCGATCGCCCATGCGACTTCAGAAAGTGACGGAGTACGAAGCTTCCGGAACTCTTTCCTGGCGAGTTTTCCGATGAAGGAGGCGAGGGATTGGAGGCGCAAGCTGACGGACGGAAGTCCGTCGAGCATCGACCGGGGCACCAGTGCTCCTCGCGGGTAGATCAGCGAATAGCGTCTGTCGGCGTCGGTGACCCAGCCCAGGCGCTGGAGACGGAGACTGCGGTATTCGCGGACGGCCTCTGACGCGATAGACCGGTACGACGTTTTCCAGGCAGGGTGTATGGCGTCGTAAGTCGTCTGTTTGGCGCCCGGTTCCCAAGACGTTTCGACATAAATTCTGGAAACACTCCAAGGGCCCAGTTTCGCCGTATCGGAACGGGCTGACTTGTCACCTGCGATGCGGGTGGCTTTTAGAACCAGTTCAGACAGGAGGATCTGTCTCATGGACCGGAGCGTATCCCCCCGGAGATCGCCCTCCGTGATCAGGACATCTGGTCGGAAATGTCGGATCATCCGTTCCAGGCGGGTGGTAGCGGTATCCACATTCCAAATACTCTCAAGGAGAGTGCGGGAGCTGACTACTCCAGGGTCGGGAATGTTGAGAAAGAAGGCACTAACATCGAGGAATCGCGTCGCCGCGTAGGCCTCTTCTTTGCGCTTTGCAGCAGCGAAGACCGGTGCGCTTCCGCCATCATCGCTAGGGGAAGCGTCCCCGTTTGTAAAGTAGGCAGATACGACTCGGGCACCCAATCCCATGCGGAGATGCGCAATGAGGGGAAGGTCTTCGTATCCGGGTTGGAGGCTGATGAGGAGGACCACAGCACCGTTGCCCACATCGAGGGCCCGCTGGTGGAGTGCCTCCTTACCCGTTTCCGGGAAGTAGCGAGGATGTCTGCTGGCTTCGGCGGAGGGGCCAAAGGGAGAGAGGATGAGGGAGACGAGAACGAGCAGCGTATACCGGTGCATGGCAATCATTGTATGTGAACAAAGAGGGCTGGCAAAAGTCCATGCCAGCCCTCCGGTCTACTTCATCAAACGCGCAGCCGCGATCAGAACCCGACCATGATTGTCAAGACATTGCTTCCGCTGAAGTACTTGACGTTCCGGTACGCATAGTCGAACCCAAGCCTGACTCCGCCGACGTCATATTGAATCCCGGCTCCCAGAGTCCAGTCGAAGATATACGATTTCTCACCCGTGATATCGTTGGACGCCTGGGGTGCAAACGAGTACCCGCCCCGGATAAAGGCCGTGTTCATGTACGAGTACTCTGCACCAAAGTTGACCTCGTCATCGAGGTAGTTGTTGTTCCGGAACACACCACCGATGGCGATAGAGCTCTTCTCGTCCAGCTTCGGATGGTACCCGAGTCCGATTTCCAGACAGGTCGGCATTTCAAATGAAGACATGTCGACCTTATAGGGTGTCTGGCCGCGATTTCCCTCCTCCGGCGTCGCATTGAGATAGGCGTTCGCGCCGTCGAAGCGCATATTCCCGCCAATGTTCTTGGCCGTAACGGAGAGCAGCAGGCCCTGAATGCCCAGGTTCTCGTACTGGATGCCGACGTTGAACGCGATTCCCGTCGCGCTCATACTAAGGATCTTTTCCGACACCAAGTTGGCAGTTACGCCTACCGAGATCCTGTCTGTGAGTAGCCGAGAGTAGGTGACCCCGAAGGTCAGGTAGCCGGGGCTATACAATTCTCCCGTGCCATCGGGATAGTCCACTGTGGTTACCGGGATATTACCGAAGGCCAAGGACTTGAGCGTGAAGCCGAGGTCGCCGAAATCACCGGCGCGGACACCGATGGCTCCGTAGCTCACGTTGATATCCGCGATATATGACATCTGGGAAAACATTGCTTCAACGCTGCCGTCCATCCGGCTGAGGCCGGCGGGGTTCCAGTAGAGGGCATCCACCCCCTTGAGGAAGATTGCACTAGAGTACCCGAGCGCGACGCCGCGGGCGCCGACCGGGATCAACAGCTCCTGCGCACCGGCGGTGCCGATCCTGCTCTTGTTGGCGGCAAAACCTGTCATCGACAGTATCCCCAACAGGAGAACGAGGCAGACCACCGACCGCATTGCTTTGCTAGTCATGGAATATCTCCTTATTCGATAGACAATCCATCGCACCCCGTCCCGCTCCGCCACAGGCGGAGCGGGAGCCGGGCTCACGATCGTTACCATTTGTCAAGGTACTGTTGTTCGAGAATGACGCCAAGCTTCAGGACCTTTGCTTTCCCAGCGTCCGGCATGTCGATGTACACGATGTACATTCCTCCCCCCACGGGGAAGCCGGCCTCGTTCCGAAGATCCCATCGGAAGAACTGCGACGGGTCACTCTTCTGTAGAGTCCTGACAGGAACTCCAGCAAGATTGAAGATGCGGAACGTGGCATTTCTCGGCAAATGCGTGAATGTGACGAACCGTTCGTACTTGTTCGCTTCCTGCACGTTGAACCCGATATACGGATTCGGGAAGACATTCACGCGATCTGCATCAGCCTTCACGAGTGCGCTGTTTTGCTGGCCCGGAGGTGCAGTAACGGTGAACACGTCAGCCGTAGTGTTAGGCTTTGTCGTCACGAGCCGGATCGTCGTGCCGGCCTCTGGCATCGTCATCATGTAGCTGCCTGGACCTGTAGCAACAGCACCCATATTCCAGCCCACGATGACGAAGCGCCGCATGACCTCCTTGCCGGCGGCTCCCGAGCCCGGGCCGCCATAGGTGCCTGCCTGACACTCTGCTACTATCGCATCATACCCGGCATGACCTGGTGATGTGTTGACAGGCCTCACCCAGTAGATCCAGTCGGTGAAGGGATCATTGGCTCCGCCAGAGATCGCATGGGTGGCACCACCGCCACCATTGTCCACACTGTCAGTACCTGTCTTTGTCAGGAGATTGAACGCGTTGTTCCCATCAACGTCCAGAACATTGGGGAACAGTCGGTAGTCGTCTGATGCATCAGTGGGGGTACCCACGCCGATGTTCCAGAGCTCAAACGGGACATCGACTGGTGTAGGCCCTCCTGTATACCAGCTGAAGTCCGCCTTGCCTGCTGCCGCTGTAAAGCGGATCTCCCAGTCGTACGGGATGAGATCACCCCATAAGGCTCCAGTGTTCGAGATACGGCTGTTGAAGAAATCAAAGGTCGGCGACATGGTCGTCGAATTCATGCCTGTACCAATCACCCATCCTTTGCTTGCCGTGAGCTTGCCGGCGGATTGCTGACGCGTCCCAACCGGTGTACCCGAGGTCGACGGGTGGGGATATCCGTACGCATCGGAATTGACCGTTGCAGCCTCAGGCGGCACAAGGGGCCCCGTGGCGTTGGAGGACACATAGAAATCCTTGAAGCTGTTTGGCGCACCAATCACACGGAACTGGATGCCGTCGATGATCGGGGAGAGATCGTCGGCATTCTGATCGGTGACGCCACTGGCAACAGTCGCCGTCTGGCCCTTCCAGGTCCTCACCATGCTCCAGGTCTGGGTACTTCCCGACCCCTGGAACGCGATCCTGTACGATGCCCCTTCCATCTTCATCAGCGAGGGATTGACCACTGTCGGGTACACGTATCCATCGCTCGGACCGCTGTGCACAACATCTTTAAGCGTATCACCCGTCGCTGCAGCCAGCCGCGTGCCCGGATCGGGCCACTGCGGGGTAACTGCCAGCACCTCCGCCGCACTTTCCAACTGCGTCGGTCGAGCTGTCGGCGAACCGTTGAAGCTGTACGACGTTACGCCGAAGTAGTACGTCGTGGCGTTGACAAGGGCCTTTTGGCCAATAGCATCCTGTGTGGTGATGTACGTCCGCTTAATACCGCCGTCTGTACCGAACTGAACAGGCTTGTTCACCACGTAGCCAGTTCCGGGATCGTACACATCATCGAAGATGGTCGTCACCGAGTTGGGGAGGTCGTATGTCGCAAGCTTTTTGGCCGAGGTCATCTCAGGCGTTGGGCCCGTAAACTGGTAAACGTTGTACCCTTCGAAGGCGTATCCTGAGCTGGTAAAAGTCTCGATCTTCGTAGAGCCAACGCTGTCAGGCCAGCTGAGAGTAATTTCGCCGTCCAACGCACCTACCGCAAGCTTCGGGCTCGGCGGCGGACGGGGAACGTTGAACAGGGCGTTATACGCACTCTGGCCAAGGTCGCTGTAGTACTTGATAACAGCCACGCTGGAAAGACGATCCCCACCAAGGCCGACGAGGGTCGCCACGACCAGTTCCTGCGTATCTCTGTCGGCGAGGGTGAAGGGACCTGCAACGAGAGCCATACGCCGGTCGCCCATGACCAATCCGTTGGTTCCGTCGAGCCATCCCTTGCCGGAGAGCGGATCGCCGTCCAACACGAAATTCTGAGCCAGGCCGGTCTTCGGGTTAATAAACGGGCCATCTGTCGCTGCAATCCTGCCGTTCATCAGTCGGTACCACTCGTTGTCGCCGGCTGGGTCGCCACCGCGGATGGGATCGCGAAATGTCGCGTTACCCTGGGTGAAGAAGACGAAGGCCGACATTTTCAGGTTCTGGTACCCGTGACGGTACTTCAAACGAAACACCGCAGAGTCAGCCTGGTTGCCTGTAGAGACAATAGGTCCCTGGAAGAACGTATACCCGGAAGAGGGGACCGCTGTACCATACGTAGCGTCGAAGGTTTGGCCATTGTATACGAAGCCCAAACTCCGGGAAACATCGCAGCCAACAAAGTCGTCACCGGCCTCGCCAAGATCCGGATCCGCCCACTGCACCAGGAACATGCTGTCCACCGGCGCGCCGCTCTTGTTAATGATGAGCGTGCTGCAGAAGAGCGTATTGCCAAGCGCGCCCGCCAGGTTGTAGCCCCAGAACGTCCGATGCATCTCGAGTCCGATCGGCGGTGAGGAGTACCCCCCTTGTGTTCTTGTTGCGTTCATATCGTTCGCCACATAATACAGCGTCTGGTCTGCACCGGGCTGGCCAGGGATGTCAACTGCCGGGTCGTAGATTCCATTGCCGTTCTTGTCGCTGAAGGGAGCAAGCCCTGCGGCATTAGCGGCGGTCTGGGCCGGCCATTCGTTCCAGTCTTTGACGTACTGGTCGAAACATTGCTGCGCTGTCATGGAGCTGTAACGGTTGATCAGCGCCGCTTCGTCCGTCATCGCCTTCTCCACTGAAGCAAAGGAAGTCGTCGGGGTGACATCCGGCCGAACTCTGAAGAGGCGGTACTTCGCATCTGTCGGACTATCGTACGTGGGGTCGGTTGTTGCCGTGCCGTATCCCGTCAGAACCCCTGCCTGAAGCATCTGATTGTAGGCCGAGCCTCCGACTTTGGGATCTGACCGTCCTTTGTGAATACCACCCCAGATAATTCCGTCCTCGAAGATGGCAGTATGGCCCGAACCCTTGGGGAATTCGAAACCGGACTGCCCGGTGGAATTATTGACGGATCCGTCACCGTTGTTTCCGTACCAGTTGAAGATATTGTTGATCGTGAACCAGCTGTAGTAGTCGTTGGTAGTGGTCTTCTGCAGACCCTTGCTCTTCCCGTCTTCAGCAGAGAATGCCAGGGTGACACAGAGCAGGAGTGCGAAGGACCCTAGGAGAAACTTCATCCATCTGTTATGCATATGAGATACTCCTCCGTAATTATATGTCTAGCCTGACGCCGAAGCGGAACTGCCGCGGTGGTCCGTAATTTCCCGAGTTGCGTCCGAGATACAGACCCCTGTACATCTCTTCGAACCCCGGCCCCAACGTTCTGAGGTCGCTCTGACCGGCCGCCGTAGCGAACCATCCGTCATCCTGCACGTCATTCGTGCGGAAGAAGGCATCGACCGGATTGTCAGTCCCCAAAACATTGATCACGTAAAGGTAGAAATTCACGTCAAGCGAACCGATCGTTACGGTCTTGTCCAGGCGAGCATCGAGCTGGAAGAACCATGGCGTCGTTGAGGAACCGACCGGCTCGATCGGTGTCCGGAATCGTTCATCACCCGGCGCGGTACCGCGCTGATCGGCAATCAACCGCGTGAGGGCGTGACCGCTGTTGAACTGCAAGAGAGCATCGAGACCCAGCTGTTGCAGAATCGGTCCGCCGTCGTTCCGACCGAAACGGTAATCCAGAATTACGTTTCCGCGATGCGTGTAGTCAAAGTTCGTCGGGAAAACGTACCGGGGCAGAGCATTGGCACTCAGGCCCAGTTGCCAGATACCGTTGCTCCCCGCCTGGTCGGTCGCAGTCGAACGCGCATCCATAAACGTATAATTGATCTGCGCGGAAACGCGGTTTGTGCGGCGAAGTGTGAACTTGAATTCCAGCCCCTTGGCTGTCGAGAAGTCGGCATTGGCCAGGGAGGCGTAGCTTTCTACGGAAGTAATGTCTGGCGTTACCTTGATGAACTGAATCTGATCCTGGATATCCTTGTAGAACGCCGTGATATCGAAGGACGCAGCCTCTGAAAGCACCTGCGAGAAACCCAGCTCGTACTGTGTCGTCCTCTCAGGACGCAAACCCCACCCACTTGGAGTCGTGACCCAGAGGCCACCCTTGATGATCCCGGACATCCATGCCGCACCCCGGTAAGAATCGCCCATCCGACTTTGCTGGATGAACTTACCATACTGGGCATGGAACACTAAGCGGTCGGACACCGGGAACGAGAAGCCGACCCGCGGGCTGATCTGGTTCGTTTTTGGAGTATTCGTGTAATACTGTGCCAAAATGTAATCATTTGCGTTGAATTCCAGGGTACCCGGCATGGGTGTATCGACACTGTTGGGGTCGATGTAGTCCCATCGCAGACCGAGATTAAGTATGATATCGGAAAATTCCATCTTATCCTGAACATACGCAGCTGCGAAAACAGGATGCCGTGGTCCGAAGTAGTAGATGGCGCCGTCCCGGATGACATCACCGTCAATCTCATTGCCAAAAATATCGTATCCGAGCAGGTCAGACCCGAGGTTGCTTTTGTTCAGATCTGTTTCAAGTGCCGCCTGATTCGCGCTGGTCTTGAGCAAATTCGAAAATGGGCGAACAGCACCACCAGCGGGGCTGTAGCGCCGAATCGTATAACGCGTGAATTCGCCACCGATCTTCATTTCGTGCACTTTGAGCTGCGTCGTGAAATCCACGCGCCCACCGATCGATGCGTTCCGGTTGCTCCCGTAGCCTTGGATCTGCGTGCCGGGCTGGTTCAGGCCAGAAATGGCGCCGTTGTAGAAGCTGTAGGCGTTATAATTCTGTCCTTCACGGTAGAGCTTGTATCCCAGTGCTGCATTGGCCGCAGAATCACCGTACAACCATATGTTGTCCCGGAAATCTGGGTCCATATTCTTGGCAGACTGAAAGAAGTAATTCCCGTTGACCTCGAGGTACGTGGTTGGAGAGACAACATAGGAGAGCTTCACGTTACCGAATCCATTCTGGTACTGATTCAGTCCGAGGCGCGAGATATTAAGTAGGTTGGCGAATGTTGTCTGGTTCCGTGTCTCCTGCGTGGTGTATGAACCTGCGCCGCGGACCAGCAACTTGCCCATATCAAGCAGAACTGTCCCGCTGAACGCCCAGAGGCTGGACATACCCCCGATCGCGTTGCCTCCATTACTCAAGACAGCAATCGTGTCGCCGGTATTGCCGCTATGGCTAGGTGTGATCACGGGGTCCGTAACCTTGTTCAGAAACGAATACGGCTCGCGCACCGCTACGGAGGGATCACGGTAGAAGGTATTCTGCGCTGAACCGAAAAATCGGAGAGCCTTGCCTGCGATGGGTCCGCCCAAGGTCACCGTGTAATCAGAATACCCGTAGCTGTAGCCGCTGAGCGCTTCCTTGTTCTGCTTTGTGTAGTTGTCTGATTCGGTGAGCAGGCTTGCCTTCCAGCGTTCGGAGCTTCCTGACCGGAGCTGCGACTGCACAATACCAGCGTTAGCGCCACCAAATTCGGCGTTGTAACCACCGGCCTGGACCTGGATCTGCTCAACCGCTTCGGCACTCGTGTAAAGGGCGGAGCCGCCATTAATGATATCAGTCGTTGACACGCCTTCCACACGGAATCCAACTTCATCTGGACGGCCACCACGGATATAGTACTGTCCACCCTGGACCGTGACACCGGGTTGGGCCGCAATGGCTGCCCCCACACCACGCGCAGGAATCTTGTCGAAGAAATCCTGGTCGATGATGCGGACCGCGTTCGTCGCATTCTTGTTGATGAGAGGACGTTCCGCCACGATCTCGACGGTTCCCACAGTCACGCCCTCCGCCGGAAGCTGAAAATCCGCCTCCAACGTAAGGTCGTTGTTCACGCGGATGTTGGAGATGGTGATCGTCTGATACCCTACGTAACTCGTCCGGAGCGTGTAGGTCCCGACCGGCACGTTGAGGATGATATACTCCCCAGCGACGTTCGTCGCGGCACCCATCGAGGTACCGATCACGACCACGTTCGCGCCGACGAGAGGCTCACCCGTCCCTGCGTCCTTCACCTTGCCTCGGATCTTTCCGGCCGAAAAGACGATCGCCGGAATGAGGAGCGCCAAGACGAGAACGAAGAAAAGCTTCCTTTGCATGTTGTGCCTCCTTGTTATGCTGGTAGTGATGTGCTACCACATGTACAACAGAAACATACGATGCATGCATGTGGTCCGATCAATGAATACGCCAATGCGTGCGGCTACTCCTTTCCGCCTGCATTCATGCGCGAATGGGATCAGACCATGCTGCGGACAACCCGACAACCAGAAGAAGAACTGGGAAATGAGAGTGAGAAAGGTTGTATCAATTGACCCCCGGTGCGATCCACCTCCTTTGTGCTGGGCTAATAGAGAAAAAATAAAGAGGAGAGCGTCTGGCGCATTGAAATGAGAGTGGTGAAATTGTCAACGCTCGTGAAATCAATATAAATAGGCGTGTTGTGTTTGTCAAGGGGAGATCTCAAAATAAATCCCCATTTCGTCGCAATTTGCAGGAATGTCAGTCCAGATGAACCTGGTGCAACCCTGAAACCCCCTCCAGGGCCCGGAGCTCATTGAGCGCGGCAGGTGAGACAGAATTGTCAATATTCATGACCGTCAGGGCATTTCCGCCCGCTTCAGCCCGGCCAAGGGAGACCCCGGCAATATTGACCTGATGTCGAGCCAGGACTGACACCACACGGGCAAGCATTCCCGGCCGATCGACGTTATTATAGACAAGCAGGTATCCCTCAGGATTGACTTCAAACCGGAAGCCGTCCATCTCCACCAGGCGAACCCCGCTTCGGCCGAATACCGCCCCGGCAACTTCGCGAATCCCTTTCTCCGTCTCATAGCGCACCCGCATCAGATTTCCGTAGTGTTCCGCCTCCCCCTCTCTCTCCTCCCTGACAACCAGCCCGAGCTCTTCGGCGAGCAAAGGCGCATTGATGTAGTTCACCGGATCGGGATGAAGATGGGAAAGCACCCCCTTGGCAACCCCGGCCCGGAGCAGGTCGAGCGCCGCAACCGCCTGTTCACCTGCCGCGACGACCGTGAGGCGCGCCAGTTTTCCGTCTGCAAGCTGGGCAACCAGACTCCCTATCTTCTCGGCAAGTGCCACCAGGGGCCGGACCTCTTCCTTGAGCGTCAGTTGCATCACTGCCCCGTTTACCACGCCCGTGTACGACCGCCCGAGAAGGGCGTCTGCCATCTGCCGCGCGATCTGCAGCGCAACCTTTTCCTGGGCTTCCTCGGTGGAGGCACCGAGATGCGGCGTTGCGATGACCCGGGGGTGCTTCAAGAGCGGTGAATTTCCGGGAGGTTCGTGTTCGAAGACGTCCAGTGCCGCGCCTCCAACCTTGCCGGATTCGAGCGCGCGGAGCAATGCTTCTTCATCGATGATTCCGCCCCGGGCGCAGTTGATGACCCGCACACCGTTTTTGCACTGTGCGAGCGTGGCGTCGTTCAGCAAACCCCTGGTCGCAGCGCTGAGCGGCGTATGCACAGTGATGAAATCCGAGCGCCGATAAAGCTCCTCGAGCGACACGAGCTCGATCTCCATCTTCGCCGCCACTTCAGCGGCGATAACCGGATCGTACCCGAGCACCCTCATGCCCAGCCCCCGACACCGCAGAGCCACCTCGCGCCCGATCTTCCCCAACCCGATGACACCCAGCGTCTTTTCAAACACCTCCGTGCCGGTGAACTTCTTTCGTTCCCACTCGCCCCGGGCAAGGCTCATGTGCGCCTGAGGGATATTGCGCGCCAGAGACATGAGCATCGACACTGTGTGCTCGGCCGCCGAGACGGTATTCCCCCCGGGGGTATTCATCACCAGGATCCCGCGACGCGTCGCCGCGGAAAGATCGATGTTATCCACGCCCGTCCCCGCCCGCCCGATAATCCTGAGACGTGTCCCGAGCGCGATCACTTCTGCAGTGACCTTCGTTGCACTGCGAACTACAAGCCCGTCGTACCCGCACAGGATCTGCTTCAATTCCTCCGCCGGAAGACCAGGACGATTATCGACGTCGAAGCCTTCAGCCCGCAGGATGTCAAGGCAACCCTGCTCGACTGCATCACTGACAAGGATTCTCAACAATTCACCCATCACCGATCATCCTTCACCGTCTGCCGGATGTACTCCTGTTGGACCGCGGCTACGCCCTTTCCGAGGACGCCGGCGATACCCACAGTAGTCAGCGCCCGCTCCAGTGCCGCCATGACCGTCACCATGTCCAGATCGTCATAATATCCCAGATGGGAGATCCGGAAAATTTTTCCGGCATACTCTCCCTGACCGCCGGCGACAGTAATGCCGTTGTCAAACCTCAAGGCCCGGTTAAAAGCCTTCCATTCGACGCCTGCGGGTAGCCAGACGGGTGTTACCGCATGGGAGGGAGCGTTGGAGAAGAGCCGGAGCCCTACAGCCTCGATTCCGGCCCTGAGCGCGAGCGCCAGACGACGATGACGGGCCCAGACGTTCTCGATCCCTTCCGTCCGGATCATTTCCAGTGCCGCCCCGAGTCCCATGATGAGCGAGACGGCCGGGGTCCAGGGAGTGTCATACGTCGCAAGGGCTTTGAGCCCCCGGCGAAGGTCAAAGTAGAATTTCGGGAGTGTCGAGCCCTCCATGGCGTTCACGGCCCGCGGACTGAGTGCCACAAACGAAAGTCCGGGAGGAATCATCAGTCCTTTCTGAGAACCGGTTACGCAGACATCGATCCCCCAGGCATCGAACCGGAGCTCATGGGCGCCGACTGCCGTGATGCCGTCCACGCAAACGAGCGCGTCCGATTCGCTCCGAATGACTCGGGCGATTTCCTGAATGTCTGTGGCCGTTCCCGTCGACGTCTCGCTATGGGTGAGGTACACCCCCTTCGCGCCGGGGTACTCCGCCAGCGTACTCCGCATCCGGCCCGCCGTGACGGCGTTTCCCCAGGGGACGGTGATCTCCACTGCATTCAGTCCGAATACCCGTGCCATTTCCACCAATCGTTCTCCGAATTTCCCCTGGTTGACGGCGATAACGGTATCGCCGGGAGAGAAGAGACTGACGAAAGTCGCCTCCATGGCTCCTGTTCCCGAGGAGGCAATCGTCAGAACGGGGCCGGAGGTCTGGAAAACGTACTGGAGGTCCGCATGCACCCGTTCCATGAGTGTCCGGAATTCCGGCTGCCGGTGGTGGATGATGGGTTCGGCCATCCGCAGCAGAACGCGTTCGGGGACGGGTGTGGGCCCGGGGGTAAAAAGGCGCGATTTCATGGCGTCAACAATAGGAGATCCGCGGGTGAGAAGCAAGAAGGGGCGGGAGCCCTTACTTCGTGCCGTTCTCGAGGTGGTATGCGATGGCTTTGATGACTTCAGTCTTCCCGACTCCGGTAATCGAGGAGAACGGGATGACATCGCGACAGTACTCGAACCGGGCGAAACGCCGGCGTGCCTCTTCCAGGTACCGTGGCATTTTGCTGGAGGGAAGCTTGTCCGCCTTGGTGAGGGTCACCAGGAAGGGAATGCTGTAGTAGTCGAGCCAGCCGACCATCATCATGTCGAGTTCGGTGGGCTCATGGCGGGCATCCACCAGCTGGACAACGAGCGAGAGCTGGTCGCGGCTCTTGAGGTACTGTTCGACGAGTTTCCCCCAGCTCGACCGGACCTGCTCGGGAACTTTGGCGTACCCGTATCCGGGGAGGTCCACAAAATAGAACTCCCGGTTGATGAGGTAGTAGTTCATCTCGCGCGTCTTTCCCGGTTCGGAACTCGGACGGGCGAGGGACTTCCTGCCGCACAGTTTATTGATCAGGGAAGATTTTCCGACGTTGGAACGGCCAAGGAACGCAACTTCCTTGACTCCGTCCTTCGGGAGCTGCCGGAGGGAGGCCGCTCCCAGCACAAATTCAGCAGTCGTTATCTTCATACGCCTGGCACAGCTGGACAGTACGGAACTCAGGATTCTTTCTCCTTGGTCTCCTTCTTCGGCTCGGCCGCTGGCGCGGACGCGCCTGCGGCGGGCTTGGCCTTCCCTTTCGTCGTCTTTTTCTTCGCCGCCGGCTTCTTCTTCGCGGGAGCCGTGGTTTTCTCGGTCGCCTGACCCGTGTTGAAGTCGACGAGCTCGATCACCGCCATCTCGGCGTTATCCCCGAGACGCTGACCCAGGCGGACGATGCGGGTATAGCCGCCGGGGCGGTTCGCGATCTTCTCCACGATGGTGGAGAAGAGCTCCGCCACGACACTCCTGTCCTTGATGAACCGCGCTGTTTCCCGTCGCGCGTGGATCGCTCCCGCGGGCTTGTCAGCCTGTGCCGAGGCGCGCTTCGCCCTGGTGATCAGTTTCTCAACCACCATGCGGGTCTCTTTCGCCTTGGCCACCGTGGTGGTGATCCGTTTGTGCCGGAGCAGCGCGGTGGAGAGAGATGCCAGCGTTGCGCGGCGGTGGCTCGCGGTGCGTTTCAGTTTCCGTCCAGATTTCCGATGTCGCATGGTGTTCGTCCAGAAAAAGCTGAGAGAAAATGAATATTACTCGCCGTCCTTGAGATACTTGTCAACTTCCATCCCGAAGTGGAGCTTTTCCGCCTCGATGATCTCTGCCAGCTCCGCGAGCGATTTGCGCCCAAAGTTGCGGAACTTCAGCAGTTCCGACTCCTCGCGGCGAACCAGATCGGCGATGGTTTTGATGTTTGCTGCCCGGAGACAATTGTGGGAGCGGACCGAGAGTTCAAGCTCATCAACAGGCGTCGTCAGAATTTTGCGCAATCGCTGGAACTCGGCGTCCTGTTCGGTCTCTTCCTTCGGCGTTTCCGGCTCGGTGTCGAAATTGATGAAAAGCTGGATGTGATCCCGGAGTATCCGTCCCGCATGTGCCAGGGCGTCCTCTGGCGGAAGCGATCCATCCGTTTCCACTTCGAGCGTCAGTTTCTCATAGTCGGTCTGCTGACCGACACGCGTTGTTTCGACGAAATACCGGACGTTCCGGATCGGGGTGAAAACGGAATCGATGGTGATCACTCCGACCGGCTGATCCGCACTCTTGTTTTCTTCCGCGGTGACATAGCCGATTCCGCGGCCCAGGCGGAGATCCATTTCCCCGTTCACATCCGCGTTCAACGTGGCAATGTGGAGCGACGGGTTGAGGATTTCCAGGTCCGGGCTGGCCTTCTGCAGGTCGCCGGCAGTCAGCACGCCGGGCCCTTTGAGCGGGACGACGACCCGATTGGTCTTCTTGTTGATCAGCTTCATCCTGACCTGCTTCAAGTTCAGGACGACCTCCGGAACGTCTTCCACGATACCAGGAATCGAAGTGAACTCGTGCAGCACCCCATCCACGCGGAACGCCGTAATGGCGTATCCCGGAAGCGAGGAGAGCAGTACGCGCCGCATGGCGTTCCCGATGGTTACGCCGAAGCCCTTTTCCAGGGGTTGCACGATGAACCGCCCGAACATCGCCGTGCGGGTGGCATCATCGAGCTGGATCTTCTCCGGCATCTGAATGGTTCCCGTTGTCATAGCCTGCCTGCCTTCTGCTTACTTGGAATACAATTCGACGACCAGTTGTTCGTCGGCGTTTAGCGGAATATCCGCCCGTTCCGGGATGTTCAAAAACGTCCCGGCCATGACCGCCTTGTCGAGGCTGAGCCACGGCAGCATGGCGTTGTCTTTCATCCGCTTCATCGACGCGTGAATCACTTCGAGCTGTTTGCTCTTCTCGCGCACGGTGACGGTATCACCTGCCCGCAGAAGGTACGACGGAATATCTACGTGGCGGCGGTTCACCAGGAAATGTCCGTGCACCACCAGCTGGCGTGCCGCTTTGCGCGAGGGCGCGAACCCGAGCCGGTAAATCACGTTGTCCAGCCGCCGCTCCAGCAATTTCACCAGCGTATCTCCCGTGCGGCCGGGCTGTTTCAGCGCCTTGGCAAAGGTGTTGCGAAACTGCGTCTCCATCAATCCGTACGACCGGCGGATTTTCTGTTTCTCCCGCAGCTGGACGCCGTACTCGGAAATCTTCGTGCGCCGCGACTGCCCGTGCTGCCCGGGAGGAAATCCCCGGCGTTCCACCGGGCATTTTTCCGTGAAGCACTTCGTGCCCTTCAGGAAGAGTTTCTGTCGCTCTCTCCTGCAAAGCCGGCAACTGGGATCCGTATATCGTGCCATGAACTTCCTTCCTGCTCAATCGTTGTTCAAGAACTTACACTCTGCGCCGCTTGGGCGGACGGCAACCGTTGTGGGGGATCGGCGTCACGTCGCGGATGCTCGAGATTTCGAGCCCGGCAACCTGCAGGGCACGGATCGCGGCTTCCCGACCCGAACCCGGGCCCTTCACAAACACCTCGACCTTGCGCAAGCCCAGGCTATGCGCCGCACGCGCCGCCGCTTCAGCAGACACCTGGGCGGCAAACGGGGTGTTCTTGCGCGAACCCTTGAACCCGTTCTTCCCCGCCGACGACCAGCTGATGGTATTGCCGTAGATGTCGGTGATGGTGACGATCACGTTGTTGAAGGTAGCCTTCACAAACACCTTCCCGGTGACGTCGACCTGAATCTTCTTGCGTTTCTTGGCATCGGTGGAACCGGCCTGGGGTGTGGTTTTCGCCACGATATCCTCCTAACAGTACACGTTTCATGAACCGGCAGAGACCCGATCAGGTCTTCGCCATCACCTTCTTCTTGCCGGCCACGGTCTTGCGGCGGCCTTTCCGCGTGCGGGCGTTCGTCCGCGTCCGCTGGCCGCGCGCCGGAAGCCCCTTGCGGTGCCGCAACCCTCGGTAGCACCCGATGTCCATCAATCGCTTGATGTTCATCTGGACCTCCGTGCGCAGAGCCCCCTCGACCTTCAGGTCAGCCGTAATGATGCTCCGGATCTTCGAAACCTCGTCGTCCGTCAGATCCCCGACCTTCTTGTCGAAATCAATCCCGGCCTTCGTCAGAACAGTGCGCGCCGTCGTGCGCCCGATCCCGTAAATGTAGGTCAGGCCGACCTCCGCGCGCTTCTTCTTGGGCAAATCGATGCCAGCAATGCGAGCCACCCGGACTCCTCCTGGATTATCCCTGTCGCTGTTTGTGCTTCGGATTCTTACAGATCACCCGGACAACGCCTTTGCGCCGGACGATCTTGCAGTTGTTGCAGATTTTCTTGACCGATGATCGTACTTTCATGACTGCTCCACCTGTCGTGCGGTTATTTGTACCGGTACGTGATGCGTCCCTTCGTCAGATCGTAGGGAGAGAGTTCCACCGTCACCTTGTCTCCCACCAGAATCTTGATGAAGTTCATCCGCATCTTCCCCGAGATATGGGCGAGGATAGTGTGCCCGCTCTCGAGAGTCACCTTAAACGTCGCGTTCGGCAACGTCTCGGTGATCGTACCATCGACTTTAATAGGACCCTGTTTGGCCATAACGCGTCAGAATTTCGGCTTCCCCGTTGCGAATCGCCACCGTATGTTCGAAATGCGCCGAGGGCTTGCCGTCCGCCGTACGTACTGTCCAGCCATCTGCATCCACCTTCACCCTGTGCGTCCCCGCATTCACCATGGGCTCGATGGCGAGCACCATTCCCTCCTGGAGCACCACGCCCGTTCCGCGGACGCCGAAGTTCGGGACGGCGGGCTCTTCGTGCAGGCTGCGGCCCACACCGTGCCCGACAAGATCCTGGACCACCGAGAACCCCGCTGCTTCGACATGGTGCTGAACCGCCGCTGAAATGTCGTACAGGTGATTCCCCGCCCGCGCCTGCGCGATCCCTTTGTAGAGTGCCTCTTCGGTGACGCGAAGCAACTGCCGTTTCTCTTCCGGAATACGCCCCACAGTGAAGGTCATCGCCCCGTCGCCGTAGAACCCGCTCTTCAAAACGCCGACGTCGATCGAGACCACCTGGCCTTCCTCAAGCGGCGTGCGGGAAGGAAACCCGTGTACCACCTCGTCGTCGAGCGACACACAGAGGGTAGCGGGAAACAGATTGTTCTTGTCGTGCCCGTACCCCTTGAACGCCGGCTCCCCCCCCTGTGCACGTATGTACTCTTCTGCAAGTATGTCCAGATCCGCCGTCGGAACGCCGGCCCGGACAGCGCCCCCGACCAGCGCAAGGACCTCCGCAACAATCCTGCCGCTTTCACGCATCAGGGCAATTTCGCGGGGAGACTTCAGCAGAATCCTTTTCATGACCCGATCAGCGCAGACGACCTTTCATCTTCCCCGACTTCATGAAGCCGTCGTAGTGCCGCATCAGCAGGTGCGACTCGAGCTGCTGCAGCGTGTCCAGCGCGACGCCGACCATGATCAACAGACTTGTTCCGCCGAAAAACTGCGCAAAACTTGGCGTCACGCCGAACCGCGATACGAAGGCCGGCAGAATGGCGATAATTGCCAGGAAAATCGACCCCGGCAGGGTGATCTTCGTCAGAATGTTGTCGATGAAATCCGACGTATGCTTGCCGGGCCGGATCCCCGGGATGAATCCCCCCTGCTTCTGCATGTTCTCCGCCACGTCTTTCGGATTGAACGCGATGGCGGTGTAAAAATAGGTGAAGAACACGATCAAGATCGCATAGAAAAGCGAATACGTGAGCGAGGTGTACTGGAAATACCCCGACAGCGTCGACATGAATTCGCTCTCCGGGAAGAACGTCAGGATCGTCTGCGGGATGAACATGATCGACTGGGCAAAGATGATCGGCATAACGCCCGCGGTATTCACCCGCAAAGGGATATACTGCGTCACCCCGCCGTAGACCTTCCTTCCCACCACCCGCTTGGCGTACTGGACCGGAATCCGCCGCGTTCCCTGGGTCACCAGCACCACCCCCGCAACGATGGCGACCATGGCTGCGATGATGATCAGGGAGATGATGATGTTCTGGTTGATCTGAAACTGCTCAACGATCGAATGCGGGAACCGCGCGATGATGCCGATGAAGATGATAAGCGAGATGCCGTTCCCGATGCCGCGCTCCGTGATCTGTTCCCCCAGCCACATCATGAAGACCGTCCCGGCCGTCAGGAAGAGTACCGTGCTCAGGGTAAACGCGATCCCCTGTACCTCGGCCGGCACGATCGGAAAGCCCTCAATCTGGAGACTGCTCAGTCGAACGCTGACGCCCCAGCCCTGCAGGGCGGACACAAGGACTGTTCCATACCTGGTCAGCTGGGTGAGTTTCTTGCGCCCTTCTTCCCCTTCCTTCGAGAGTTTCTGGAAGTAGGGGACGACCGCGCCGAGCAGCTGCAGGATGATCGACGCACTGATATACGGCATGATGCCGAGCGCGAACACCGCAGCGTTCTTGAACGCGCCGCCGACAAAAAGATCATACAACCCGAACAAAGTGTTTGACGCCTGGTTGGCTTCCGCCCTTGCCAGGAGAACCGCGTCGACGCCGGGGAGCGTGATGTGCGACCCGATGCGGACCACGATCAGAAGCGCCGCGGTAAACACAATGCGGGTACGGAGCTCCTCGATCTTGAAAACGTTGCGGAAACTCTCTCCGAGTTTAGCCATTCGACTTCGCCGTAGTGCTGATCGTGTTAGCCTTCCCGCCGGCCGCCTGGATTTTCTCTGCCGCAGACTTGCTGAAAGCATGTGCATGAACGTCGAGCTTCGCTTTCAGGTCGCCGTTCCCGAGAACCTTCACCAGTGTCGTGGCCTTCCGCACGACGCCGAGCTTGGCGAGGATTTCGGGATTGACCGTGCCGTTCTGCACTTTCCCGTCTGCAGCGAGCTTCTCGAGCGTTTCCAGATTGACGATCTGATAGATCGTCCGGAACGGGCTGTGGAACCCGCGTTTCGGAACCCGACGAACCAACGGCATCTGTCCGCCTTCGAACCATGCGGGGTTTTTGCTTCCCGCGCGCGAAAGCGACCCCTTGTGGCCGCGCGTCGAAGTCCCGCCCTTCGCGGATCCCTGTCCGCGACCGATCCGCCTGGGCTTCCTGCGGGAACCCGCAGCGGGAGTGAGTGAGCTGAGAATGTCCTTTGCCATACTATGCCTTTACTTCCTCGACTTCGACGAGATGGATGACCTTCCGGATCATCCCCCGCACCTGCGGGGTGTCCATCTTGACCACACTGTAGCCCGGACGTCCGAGGCCGAGGGCCTTTATCGTCCGCTTCTGCGGCTCAATGCGATCGATGATGCTTCGCACCTGGGTGATTTTCAGTTTCTTGTCCGCCATGACTCACTGTTCCCGTCAGTTGGTGGTTGCCGGCCCGTAGAGTTCCCCGAGGGTGATGCCGCGGCGGGAAGCCATCCCGCGCGCATCCACCAGGCTCAACAGAGCGTCCATCGTCGCCTTGACAACGTTATGGGGATTCGAGGAGCCGAGAGACTTCGTGAGGACGTCGCGGACGCCGGCAGACTCGAGCACGGCACGGACACCGCCGCCGGCGATCAGGCCGGTACCCGGCGAGGCCGGCTTCAGCATCACCCTGCCGGCCCCGAACTTCCCCGTCGCCGCATGGGGAATCGTCCCGTTGACGATCGGTACGTACAATACGTTCTTCTTCGCGTCATCCACTCCCTTGGAGATGGCGTCCGCCACTTCGTTGGCCTTTCCCAGGCCGATGCCGACGTGCCCTTTACCGTCTCCCACCACCACGATCGCGTTGAAGCTGAAGCGGCGACCCCCCTTCACCACCTTCGCAACGCGGTTGATGTGGACCAGTTTGTCCTTCAGTTCGAGTTCGCTTGCCTTGATGCGTGCCAACGTCGTACCTCGCAATGCTGAGTAATCCGCTTCCTGTTGTCCTTGCTGTCGTGCCGCGCTGATCGCTGTCGGGAGAGGATTCGAACCTCTACTCACGGCTCCAAAGGCCGCTGTCCTGCCATTAGACGACCCGACACCACTCTCCCGGGCCCGGACCCGCACACGCACCTGCGGTCAGAACTTCAGACCGCCCTCGCGGGCGCCGTCGGCCATCGCCTTGACGACACCATGGTAACGGTATCCGTTGCGGTCAAAGACCACTTCCTTGATATTCTTCTCAAGCGCTTTCCGTGCCGTCAGCGTCCCGACCAGCTTCCCGACCGCCGACTGCCCTTTGATGTCCTTGAACTGCTCGCGCAGGCCCTTGGACAGGTCGGAGACCGACACCAGGGTTTTCCCTTTGCTGTCGTCGACGATCTGGGCATACACGTGGCGCAGGCTTCGATACACGGTCAGGCGCGGACATTCCGTCGTCCCGCTCAGGCGCAGACGAATGCTCCGTTTCACACGCCGCCGTGCCGCACTTCTGTTCTTCGTAATCATACCGTGCAACCTCTGTCAGATTCTTCTTTACGCCTTCGCTCCGGCCGCGGCAGCTGCCTTGCCGGCCTTGCGGCGGATATACTCACCTTCGTACTTCACGCCCTTCCCCTTGTACGGCTCCGGTGGACGGAACGAGCGGATCTTCGCCGCCACCTGACCCACCAGTTGCTTGTCGATCCCGCTGATAAGAATGTTTGTCTGCGTCGGCGCTTCCACCTTCACGCCGTCCGGCGGAACGAACAGGATCGGATGCGAGAACCCGAGCAGGAGCTGCAATCGCTTCCCTTTCATCTCCGCGCGGTACCCGACGCCGACCAGCTCGAGCTTCTTTGAATAGCCCGACACCACGCCGGTGATCATGTTCTGAATGTTGGCACGCCACAGGCCGTGCAGCGCACGGTGCTGCTTTCCATCCGACGGGCGGGTGACAGCAATGATGCCCTCGTTAAGCTCCGCCGCAATATCGGAATGGATCGTTGTATGCAGTTCCCCTTTCGGACCGGTGACCTTGATCTCCTGCCCGCTTTTTTGGACTTTGACGCCCTGGGGAATGGTAATGGGTTTTCTACCGACCCGTGACACGTTGTATTCTCCTTGCTCCTTCGACGTTCCTGTCGGCGCCCCCGGGCCCTCCGGGGTGGCGCCCGGTTACCAGATCTCGCAGAGGACTTCGCCGCCCACCTTCGCCGCGCGAGCCTGCTTGTCCGTCATGAGCCCGCGCGAGGTGGAGATGATCGCGATGCCGAGCCCGCCGAGAACCCGGGGAAGCTTTTCGGATCCGACGTACTTCCGGAGCCCGGGCGTGCTGATCCGCTTGAGTCCCGTGATAACGGGACGGCTGTCCTGGTACTTCAATTGGATCCGCAGTGTTCCCTGCGGCGGGTTCTTTATCTCCGTATAGCCGGTGATGTACTTCTGCTCCAGTAGCAGTTTCGTGATTTCCCGTTTCAGGCCGGAGACCGGCACATCCAACCGCTTGTGCTTCGCCTGAATAGCGTTGCGAAGGCGCGTAAGGTAATCGGCAACGGGATCCGTCATCGTCATGGGGTGTACTCCTGCGTATCCATAAACTGGTGATTCATGCGGCTGCGTTTACCAGCTCGCCTTGGTCACGCCCGGGATTTTCCCGTCGAGCGCGAGTTCGCGAAAAGCGATCCGCGACACGCCAAACCTCCGCATGTACCCGCGCGGGCGTCCCGATAGATTGCACCGGTTGTGCAGACGTGTCGGACTGCTGTTGCGCGGAAGCTGCTGGAGACCTGCGAAATCGCCCTTGGCCGTCAGTTCCTTGCGGAGAGCGGCATATTTGGCAACAAGTTTCTGACGCTTCGCCTCGCGGGCTTTCATGCAGAGCTTGGACATAGTGCCTGGATTCCTCTTGTATTACGTTGTGGTTGTTGACACAACTTCCTGCCGCTTCACGAACGGTATCCCGAACGCCTTCAGAAGCTCGTAGGCTTCCTGGTCATTCTTCGCGGTCGTCACGAAGGTGATGTCCATGCCGAACACGCGCGCCACTTTGTCGACGTCGATCTCGGGAAACACCGTGTGCTCCTTCAGCCCGATCGTGTAGTTCCCCCGCCCGTCAAAGGAACGGTCGGGAAGCCCACGGAAGTCGCGAATGCGCGGGACGGCGATCGAAACGAACCGGTCCATGAACTCGTACATGCGCGCCCGCCGGAGTGTGACGCGGCAACCAATGGGCATCTTTTCGCGGAGCTTGAAGTTCGAGATCGACTTCTTCGCCCGCGTGATGACAACCTTCTGTCCAACAATCAGTTCCAGATCGTGCGCCACGGTCTCGACCATTTTGGCATCCTGCGTCGCCTGTCCGACCCCGACGTTGATCGCAATTTTGTCAAGGCGCGGAACCTGCATCACGTTGCGGTAGCTGAAGCGTTTCATTAGGGCGGGGATCACCTCGGCCCTGTATGTGGTCTGGAGCCGCGGGGTCACCCGCTCCTCCGCCAGCTTGCCCTTCGCCTTCCCCTTCGCCTTCTCCGCAGGTTTCTCGGCTTTGGCTTTCTTGCCCGCTTTCTCCTGCGGCGCTTTGGGCTTCTTCTGCGTGTCGTCGCTCATGGATGCTCTCGCTTAAAACGTCTCGCCGGTCGCCCGGGAAACGCGCATGCGCTTTTTGCGCTTGGTGGTGTCATCAATGGTGATCTTCGTTCCCACCCGCGTCGGCTCGCCGCTCTTGGGATCGAGCAACATCACGTTCGAGGCGTTGATGGAGGATTCCCGCTGGACAATCCCCCCCTGCGGGTTGCGTTGATTGGGGCGGGTATGGCGCTTGATGATGTTGACGCCTTCGACGATGACGCGGCCCTTCTCGGGATAGACTTTGAGCACTTTCCCGGTCTTCCCGCGGGAGTTGCCGGCAATCACCATCACTGTGTCGTTTTTGTGGATCTTCATGCCTGCTCCTGTTACAATACCTCGGGGGCGAGGGAAACGATTTTCATGTACTGCTTTTCCCGCAGCTCGCGGGCTACCGGCCCGAAGATGCGGCTCCCGCGCGGCTCTCCCGCATCGTTGATCAACACCGCCGCGTTCTCATCAAACCGGATGAAGGACCCGTCTTTCCGGCGATACTCCTTCTTGGTACGGACGATCACGGCCCTCGCCACGTCCCCCTTCTTCACCGCCGCACCGGGAATGGCCGATTTCACCGCCACGACGACGAGATCACCGAGACCGGCGTAGCGCCGGTCTGACCCGCCGAGCACCCGGATGCACCGGACTTTTTTCGCGCCCGAATTGTCGGCGACGACGAGATTGGTTTCTTCCTGGATCATTGTCCACGCTCCTGTAACGGACTGCTTACTTGGCCTTTTTCACGATCGCCACGAGACGCCACCGCTTCTGCTTGCTGATCGGCCGCGTCTCCATGATCCTCACGGTGTCTCCAACCCCGGCCTGGCGCTGCTCATCGTGGGCCATCAGCTTGGTGGTCTGTTTGTAGTACTTCTTGTAAATGGGATGCGGCTTCCGGCGCTCGATGGCAACCACAATGCTCTTTTCCATCTTGCTGCTGACCACCGTGCCGACACGCACTTTGCGGCGCGTCGGGCGCGCACCCGGCGCGGCCTTCTGAACGTCTTCACTCATGACTGCGCTCTCTCATTCTGTTGCTGGGATGTCGGCGCCGCCGTCGCACCCTCCCGCGCAGCCTCCGCCTCCCTCTCGCGGATGACGGTCACGAGTTTTGCGATGTCACGCCGGGTCGACCGGACCTTGATCGGGCTTTCGAGCTGACTTGTGGCCAACTGAAAACGCAGATTCGCCAGGCCTTCCTGCTCGTCAGCGAGTCTCTTCTTCAGTTCTTCGAGCGACAATTGTCGCAGTTCCACTGCTTTCATGACTGTTCCGTTCGACTATTTCGCGGCGCCCTCATAATCGGGGCGGACTGTGATCTTGGTTTTGATGGGGAGTTTGTGCGACGCCAGCCTCAACGCCTCCATCGCCGTCTCCTTCGTCGTGCCCCCCACTTCGAACATGATGCGTCCCGGCTTTACGACTGCCACCCAGTATTCCGGCGCACCTTTCCCTTTCCCCATGCGGGTTTCGGCCGGCTTCTTCGTGACCGGCTTGTCGGGGAAAATCCGGATCCATATCCGCCCCTCACGCTTCATAAGACGGGTCAGCGTCACACGTGACGCTTCAATCTGACGCTGGGTGATCCAGGCCGGCTCAAGGGCTTTTAGGCCAAAGTCACCGAACGCCACCGAGGCGCCACGGGTCTCTGTCCCGCGCATCCGGCCACGCTGGGCTTTTCTGTACTTCACTCTCTTGGGCATCAACATGGGGAAAAACTCCTCCGAAGCTCAGGTTACTGGCCGCGACGCGCCGGCGGCTGCATGGACTGCTGGGCATCCAGAATTTCACCCTTGCAGATCCAGACCTTCACACCGATGGTCCCGTACACCGTGTGGGCCACCGCCGTCGCATAATCAATGTCGGCACGAAGCGTATGGAGCGGGATCCGCCCCTCTTTGTACTGCTCGGTGCGGGCAATTTCTGCGCCACCCAACCGCCCCGCCGTCATGACACGTACACCTTCAGCACCCATCCGCATCGCCGCGGTAATCGCGTTCTTCATTGCGCGACGGAAGGCAATGCGCCCTTCCAGCTGCTGCGCGATGTTTTCCGCAACGAGATACGCGTCGAGTTCCGGCCGCTTGATCTCGTTGATCAGAATCTTCACCTCTTTGTTCGTGATCTTCTTCAACTCCTCCTCGAGCTGCGAGATCTCCTTGCCGCTCCGGCCGATGACGATGCCGGGCCGGGAGGTGTTGATCGTGATGACCGCTCGCTTGGGCGTCCGCTCGATAAGGATCCGCGAAATCCCTGCCTTCTTCAGGCGGTTCCGCACGTAGTTGCGGATAGTCATGTCCTCGCTCAGCTTGCTGGCAAAGGACTTCTCGTCGTACCAGTTCGAATCCCAGGAACGGATGATACCCAGGCGCAGGCCGATCGGATTCGTCTTCTGTCCCAAAATACCTCCTTCAGCGAAAACGTTACGTGGTCTTCTTCCCGGAGGAATCCTTCTTCACCGGTTTCGCATCGTCCTTCTTCGCCGGCTTCGCCTCCCCCTTCTTCGCGGACTTTGGCTCTTCCTTCTTCGTCTCCCCCTTCTTCACGGCCTTCGGCCCTTCTTTCTTCACCGGCTTTGCCCTGGCGGCGGGAGCGGCGTCCTCCTTCGCGGCCACGACCACCGTCAGATGGTGGGAACGCTTGCGGATCCGAAACGCGCGCCCCATCGGCGCCGGGCTGATCCGCTTCATCGTCATCCCCACGTCGACGGTGACAGCCTTCACGGTCATCTGATCCGCCTCCAGCCGCCCGCCACCGTCTTTGTTCTGCAAATTCGACACCGCGGACCGCAGCGCCTTCTCGGCCACCTTTGAGGCGTGCTTGGGCGAGAAATGGAGAATGTGAAGCGCCTCATCCACGGATTTCCCGCGAATCAGGTCGATGACCAACCGCATCTTGCGGGGTGAGGAACTTATGTACCGGTTGACTGCTTTTGCTTCCATGCGTACGTACTCCCAGGAATCCCGTGGCCGCTTACCCTGTTGTCTCTTCTTTTCTCACCCCGGGATGCCCGCGGAAGACCCGCGTCGGGGCGAACTCGCCGAGCTTGTGCCCGACCATCCCTTCGTGGATGTAGACAGGGATAAACTTGTTGCCGTTGTGCACCGCAAACGTGTGCCCGACAAAATCCGGCGTGATCGTGGACGCGCGCGACCAGGTCTTGACGACCTTCTTCTGGTTCGACTTGTTGAGCTGCGCGACCTTCTGCATCAGCGTGACGCTGACGAACGGCCCTTTCTTCAGCGAACGTGCCATACCTTACTTTCTGCGTTTGACGATGTACTTGCTGGACGGTTTCTTGTGCTTCCGGGTCTTTTTCCCCTTGGTGTGCCAGCCCCAGGGCGACACGGGATGGGGATTCCCCTGTGGAGATTTCCCTTCGCCGCCGCCATGCGGGTGATCAACCGGGTTCATCACCACCCCGCGGGATTGGGGACGGATCCCCAGCCACCGCGATCGGCCCGCCTTGCCGATGCTGATGTTCTCAAATTCTGCGTTCCCCACGGATCCGATCGTGGCCATGCAGGCCGCAAGAACGTTTCGCACTTCGCCCGAGGGAAGCCGCAACTGGGCAAACTTCCCTTCTTTCGCCATGAGCTGAACCGCCATCCCGGCACTGCGGGCCATCTGCCCCCCCTTGCCGGGCCGCAGCTCGATGTTGTGCACGAACGTCCCCGCCGGAATGCTGGCCAGCGGCATGGCATTCCCGGTCTTGATCTCCGCATCGGGCCCGGAGCGCAAGACATCCCCGGGCTTTACACCGTCGGCCGCCAGAATGTACCGGCGCTCACCGTCGGCGTACTGCACGAGAGCAATGCGGCAATTCCGGTTCGGATCATACTCGATCGCCGTCACCTTTGCGTCCATGCCAGGCTTGTTCCGCTTGAAATCAATGACGCGGTAGAACTGCTTGTGCCCGCCCCCGCGGTGACGCGAAGTGATCCGGCCCGTGTTGTTCCGCCCGCCGGTTCTCTTCAGTGGTTCGATCAACGCCTTCTCCGGGCGGGTCTTGGTGATCTCACCAAATCCCGAAATCGACATCCATCGCGTGCCCGGCGTCGTCGGCTTCATTTTCCGAATCGCCATATCAGGATTTCCTCAGGCTGCTACACATTCTGGAAGAACTCAATCTTGTCGCCTTCCTTCAACCGGACAATGGCCTTCTTCCAGGCGGAGGTCCGGCCCTTGAACCGACCCTTACGGGTCATCTGGGTCTTGGTCTTCCCTTTGACGATCTGCGTACGCACCTCCAGAACCGTCACGTTGAATTTCTTTTCGACCGCCCGGGCGACCTCGATCTTGTTGGCCTTCCCCTCCACCTCGAAAGCATACATCCCCTTTTCCTGCTGGGCCGTCATCTTCTCGGTTACAATCGGGCGTTTCAGAATTGCGGTCATGGTCCGACTCTTAGTTCTTAAAGGTATTCTGCAGCACCTCGACGGCGCTCTTCTGAATCAACAACATCTGATTGTTGACCAGATCGTACGTCGAGGCCTTATCTGCTTCCGCAACGAAGAGCCCGGGGATGTTGCGCCCCGACTTCGTTACGTTGGGATCGCTCTTCGAAACAAGCAGGAGCGTTTTCGAGGAGGCAAGATCGAGGGCCCGCAGCACCCCTACCATGGCCTTCGTGGCCGGCTTCGCAAACGTGAAATCCTCGACGATCCGTATCTGACCTTCCTTCGCCTTCAGCGACAGCGCAGACTTCCGTGCCAGTCGGCGCATCTTCGCCGGCACCGTCACGGAAAAGTCCCGCGGCTTCGGGCCGAAGATCGATCCACCTCCCACCATCACCGGAGAGCGGGACGATCCCTGCCGGGCCATGCCGGTATGCTTCTGTTTGAACGGCTTCCGGCCGCCTCCACGCACTTCGGCGCGCGTCTTCACCCTCGACGTTCCCTGTCGCTGATTGTCCAGGTAGGCGCGAACCGCGACGAACAACGCGTGCTGATTCGGTTCGATCCCGAAAATGTTCTCCGAGAGCTTCACCTTCTCACCGCTCTTGGTGCCGTCTTGTCTGTAGACCTCAAGTTCCATGGGCCGCGCTCAGTGCTTGTTATGCTTTAGCTGTGTTCTTGCGGATTTCGACGTAGCCGTTCACGGCTCCGGGTACCGACCCCTTCAGCAGAAGGAGGTTGGAATCGGCGATAACGCCCACGACCTTCAGGTTGTGGACGGTAACCCGTTCGCCCCCCATGCGTCCCGCCATCCGCATTCCTTTGAAAACGCGGGAAGGATAGGACGACGAGCCGATCGAGCCCGGCGCCCGTTCGCGGTCACTCTGGCCGTGCGTGCGGAACCCGCCGCCGAAGTGGTGCCGCTTCACCACCCCCTGAAAACCGCGTCCCTTCGAGGTACCGATCACCGACACCGTTTCGCCGGTGACAAAGATACGATCAACGCGGATCTCCTGGCCGGGCTGAAGCTCACCGAACCCGTTCCCCCGGAACTCGCGGAGAAGACGGGTAGGCTTCACGCCAGCCTTCTTGAAACGGCCGGCGTCGGGCTTGCGCACCCGGTGCTCCCTGGCGACGTCAAACCCGAGCTGGACCGCCTGGTATCCGTCGCGCTCGACCGTCTTGATGTGGGTGACGTAGCACGGTCCGGCCTCAATCACCGTGCAGGGAATCACCTGACCAGTTTCGTCGAAGATGCTGGTCATCCCTATTTTCTTGCCGAGTAATCCAGTCATACCATCATCCATGTAAAGATTACACTTCCGTCCGGCGGCATCGATCCCCCACATTCCGCTCCCGGTGGAGCGAAACGTGGCAGACCCTGGGTTCCCGCGTGACCGCCGTCAGCGGTCACACAGGGAAGAGATTCCTACCACTCTCGTTGTACAGAAGATCGCGGATTAGACTTTGATCTCGACGTCGACGCCAGCGGGAAGATCCAGCTTCATCAAAGAGTCGACGGTCTTATTGGTCGAGTTGAGAATGTCAATCAGCCGCTTGTGCGCGCGCGTCTCGAACTGCTCTCTCGACTTCTTGTCAACGTGAGGGGAACGAAGCACAGTGTACACCGTACGCTTCGTGGGTAACGGAATCGGGCCCGAAACCACAGCGCCTGTTGCCTTGACGGTCTTGATGATTTTTTCCGCAGACTTGTCAATCAGGTTATGGTCGTACGACTTTAGCTTTATGCGAATCTTTTGCCCGGCCACGTTTTGCGGTACTCCGTTTATTCAAGAATTTTAGTGACGACGCCGGCACCGACGGTGCGGCCGCCTTCACGGATTGCGAAGCGCTGTCCCTCTTCCATCGCGATCGGCGTAATGAGCTCCACGGCGAGCCCGTCCACGTTGTCACCGGGCATGACCATTTCGGTCCCCGACGGCATCGTCGCCACACCGGTCACGTCCGTCGTACGGAAGTAGAACTGCGGGCGGTACCCATTGAAGAACGGGGTGTGCCGACCGCCTTCTTCCTTCTTCAGAACGTACACCTGGCAGGTGAACTTCATGTGCGGGGTGATCGAACCCGGCTTCGCAATGACCATGCCGCGTTCGAGTTGGTTCTTTTCAACGCCGCGGAGAAGCAGACCAGCGTTGTCGCCCGCCATGACCTCGTCGAGGTCCTTCCGGAACATCTCGGCGCCGGTGATCACGCTCTTCATGTGGGCGCCAAGTCCGATCACTTCCACATCGTCCCCGACCTTTGCCCGGCCGCGCTCCACACGACCCGTCCCCACTGTCCCGCGTCCGGTGATCGAGAAAACATCCTCGACGGGCATCAGGAACGGCTTGTCCGCGTCACGCTGCGGGACCGGGAAGTACGTATCGACCGCATTCATAAGCTCGTAAATGCACTTGAATGCCGGATCATCGGGCTTCACGTCGGGCCTCACGGCCGCTTCCATTGCCTTCAGGGAGCTCGAGTTCGACCAGGTCGAGCAGTTCGGGATCATCCACCGCATCCACCTTGTTCATGAACACCACAATGCGCGGCACGCCGACCTGGCGTGCGAGAAGGATGTGCTCGCGGGTCTGCGGCATAGGACCATCGGTTGCCGCAACCACCAGAATCGCCCCGTCCATCTGCGCAGCCCCGGTGATCATATTCTTGATGTAGTCGGCGTGACCCGGGCAATCCACGTGCGCGTAGTGGCGCTTGTCCGTCGCGTATTCGACGTGCGCCGTCGCAATCGTGATCCCGCGCTCGCGCTCTTCCGGAGCGTTGTCGATACTGTCGAACGTGCGGATCGAAGCCAGACCCTTTTTGGCGAGGACCATCGTGATGGCCGCCGTAAGCGTCGTCTTCCCGTGGTCAACGTGACCGATCGTGCCGACGTTCAGGTGTGGCTTGTCGCGTGTGAACTTCTCTTTAGCCATTGTGGTGATCTCCTCTGGATGAACGGGGAAAAAATGAAGACACTGATGAGACGGTTACGTGGTCCCCGCCTCGCGTCCCTTTATCTTTTCGATAATCTGATCCGAAACGCTCTTCGGGGCGATGTCGTAATGCGCGATCTCCATGGAGTAGATCGCACGCCCCTGGGTCATGGAGCGAAGAGTCGTGGAATACCCGAACATCTCCGCCAGCGGAACCCTCGCCTTGATGACCTGTGCGTCTTTACGGGGGGTCATCCCCTCGACCTTGCCCCGCCGCGAATTGAGGTCCCCGATGACGTCTCCCATGTATTCTTCCGGCGTGACAACCTCGACGTTCATGATCGGCTCGAGAATGACAGGATCGGCCTTCCGGGCCGCTTCCTTGAACGCCATCGAGCCGGCAATTTTGAACGCCATTTCCGACGAGTCGACGTCATGGTACGACCCGTCGAACAGTCTCACTTTCACATCCTCCACGGGATATCCCGCGAGCACGCCGTTGCGCATCGCCTCGGAAATCCCCTGCTCCACCGGCTTAATGTATTCTTTCGGGATAACTCCCCCCACGATCCCGTTCTCAAATACGAAACCCTTCCCCTTTTCGTTGGGCTCCATCTCGATCCAGACGTGACCGTACTGGCCCCGCCCACCGGACTGGCGGACGAACCTCCCTTCGGCCTGGACCTTCTTACGGATCGTCTCCTTGTAGGCAACCTGGGGCTTCCCGACGTTTGCCTCGACCTTGAACTCCCGCTTCAACCGGTCGATGATGATTTCGAGATGCAACTCCCCCATGCCGCTGATGATATTCTGACCGGTTTCGACGTTGACCGAGATCTTGAGTGTCGGGTCTTCCTCCGAAAGTTTCTGCAGCGCCTCAGCCATCTTTTCCTGGTCGGCCTTGGTTTTGGCCTCAATCGCCAGATGAATGACCGGATCGGGAAATGTCATCTTTTCGAGGATGATCGGATCGTCCTCATCACAGAGCGTATCCCCGGTCCGCGTATTTTTCAAACCGACCGCAGCCACGATATCCCCGGAGTACGCCTCATCGACATCCTCGCGGGCGTTGGCGTGCATCCGCAGGAGACGGCTGATCCGTTCTTTCCGATCGGTGCCGGAATTGTAGACGTACGACCCCGCCTTGAGCGTCCCGGAATAAACCCGGAAGTAGGTCAGTTTCCCAACGTACGGATCGGTCATAAGTTTGAACGCGAGCGCCGCGAATTTCTCTTCGTCCGAGACGGATCGTTCCACATGGTCCGTCAAGTTCATGTGGTGCCCCGTCACTTTGCCGTCGTTCAGATCAAGCGGCGACGGAAGGTAATGCACCACCGCGTCCAGGAGCATCTGAACGCCCTTGTTCTTGAACGACGATCCGCAGAGCACGGGAACGATGCTCACCTTGAGACAGGCCCGCCGGAGGACCGCCATGATCTCCTCCGGACTGATGGGCTTCCCCTCAAGATATTTCTCGAGGAGCGTGTCATCTTCATCCGATACCGCTTCGAGCATCAGCGTTCGATAGGACTGCGCCTTGGCCTGCATGTCGTGGGGGATCTCAATCTCCTCCCATTCTGTGCCGAGGGCGGATTCCTTATACATGTAGGCCTTCATTGCCACCAGATCGATGATGCCGGCGAATATGTCCCCTTCGCCCACCGGGAGCTGGATCGGCACTGCGTTCGTGCCCAGCCGATCCTTCATCATCCGGACGACGTTCAGAAAATCCGCGCCAACCCGGTCCATCTTGTTCACGAAGGCCACGCGCGGGACACCGTACTTGTCCATCTGCCGCCAGACGGTTTCCGACTGCGGTTCGACGCCGCCCACCGAGCAGAAGAGAGCGACAGCCCCGTCCAGCACCCGCAACGACCGCTCCACTTCGGCGGTGAAATCGACGTGGCCGGGTGTATCAATGATGTTGATCCGGTGGTTATCCCAGAAGCAGGTCGTCGCGGCGGAGGTTATCGTAATGCCGCGCTCTTTCTCCTGCTCCATCCAGTCCATCGTGGCAGCACCGTCGTGGACTTCCCCCATCCTGTGCAAACGTCCGGTATAGAACAGGATGCGCTCCGTCGTCGTCGTCTTGCCGGCGTCGATGTGGGCGCTAATACCGATATTTCTCGTTCGTTCGAGGGGGTACAATCTGGGCATAAACCACTACCAGCGGAAATGGGCGAAGGCCTTGTTGGCCTCGGCCATCTTGTGGGTGTCTTCCTTCTTCTTTATCGCATTCCCTTCACCGCTCGCCGCGGCGAGAAACTCGGCGGCCAGCTTCAGGGACATGGAGCGGTCCTTCCGGTCTCCGGCGTAGCCGATGAGCCAGCGCATTGCCAGAGCAGTGCTCCGCGCACCGCGAACTTCCGTCGGAACCTGATACGTGGCGCCGCCAACGCGGCGCGCTTTTACCTCGACGAGCGGACGGGCATTGCTGACCGCCTTCTTGAAAATGTCGAGGGGGTTCCCCTTCGAGCGTTCCTCCATGACGGTGAACGCGTCGTACAGAATGCGCCGGGCCGTGTGCTTCTTTCCCTGCTTCATCAGATTGTTGATGAACTCGGCCACCAGCATGTCGTTGTACCTGGCGTCCGGCGTCCCGACCCGCGATGATGCTCTTTTTTTTCTCACGGAAATAGACCTGCCGTATTACTTTTTCCCTTTTTTCGCGCCGTACTTCGAGCGCCCCTGCTTCCGCTCAGCGACACCCGCCGTATCGAGGGTGCCACGAATGATATGATACCGCACTCCGGGGAGATCCTTCACGCGACCACCGCGGATCAGCACGATCGAGTGCTCCTGGAGATTGTGCCCTTCGCCCGGAATGTATGCCGTGACCTCGATGCCGCTTACCAGACGAACACGCGCCACCTTGCGGAGAGCCGAATTGGGCTTCTTTGGAGTGGTCGTGTACACGCGCGTGCAGACACCACGCTTCTGAGGGTTGCCAGCCATCGCCGGGGCTTTGCTCTTGTAGGTGACCTGGCGCCGGCTGCTTCGTACAAGTTGCTGAATCGTAGGCACGGTTTATTCCACGTCCTTCATAGAGTTACGGGCTTTTGAAAGAAAGCCTTTCAAGATAAGAAATGCCTTCTCCAATGTCAAGAAGTAGCCGCTTTCTCGCGGGCTCGAACAGCCTTCTCCACCCTCTCCGGCACGGTTTCATCCTCCGTTGCTACCCCCGCAACTTCGGGAATGATGTCCCGGAAGTGCTTGAGCCCCGTCCCGGCCGGGATCAGATGGCCCATGATAACATTTTCCTTGAGCCCGAGGAGGTTATCCAGTTTCCCCTCGATGGCAGCATCGGTCAGAACCTTCGTGGTCTCCTGGAAAGAGGCGGCCGAAATCCAGCTGTCGGTCGTCAACGCCGCCGTCGTAATACCCAGCAGCACGGGTTCCGATGTCGCCGGGTCGGCATCACGATACTCCACCACCTTCTTCGCCTTCTTCCGGAGATCCCCGTTCGTCTCTCGAGCCTTCTTCTTCGAGAGGATCTGCGCGATCTTAAGCTTCGCGTCCCCTTTGTTGACGACCACGACTTTGTCCCGCAGGACCTCGTTCTCCTCCTCGAAGCGGAGCTTGTCTATGTAATCCCCCTCGAGAAACTTCGTGTCGCCCGAATCGAGAATTTTGACCTTCTGCATCATCTGGCGGACGATCGTCTCAATGTGCTTGTCGTTGATCTTCACACCCTGGATGCGGTACACTTCCTGGATTTCGTTCACCAGATACTCCTGCACCGCGCCCACGCCTTTGATGCGCAGGACATCATGCGGGTCAATCGCACCGTCCGAGAGACGATCCCCGGCACGCACCACGTCGTTCTCCTGCACCAGCACGTGCTTGCCCAGCGGAATCGGATACTTCCGGACGTCCTTCCCGTCGTGGCTCTTGACGATCACTTCGCGCGCACCCCGTTTCTGGGCGCCGAAACTGACCGCGCCGTCGATTTCCGAAACCACGGCCGGGTCGTTCGGGCTCCGCGCCTCGAACAGCTCCGTCACGCGGGGCAGACCGCCGGTAATGTCGCGCGTCTTGCCGATGTCTCGCGGGATGCGCACCAGGACCGTCCCGGCCCCGATCTCCTGACCATCGTTCACCACCAGGTGCGCGCGCGTCGGAACAATATAACTGCCGAGCTTCTTCCCCTTCGCGTCCGACACCACAACGCTCGGAGCGAGCGTTCGGTCGCGGGAATCGATAACCACCTTCTGAATGTGGCCCGTCTGCTCGTCGTCGATTTCCCTGTACGTCACGTTCTCCTTGAGATCCTGATACCGCACGGCACCCGAGTGTTCGGAGATGATGACGGCGTTGTAGGGATCCCACTCGTAGATGATCTCCCCCTTCTGCACGCGCGCGCCGTCCCGCACGAGCATCATCGCACCGTAGGGGACATCGTACTTCGTCAGCACCCTGTTGTCCTGATCGAGCACATTGACGACTCCGCTGCGGCCCGTGACAATGATCCGCTTGCCGGACTCGTCAGGTACCTCAAGGTGTTTCACGCCGTCGTAGGAAAGCTTCCCCTCGAACTTCGACTGTACCTGGGATTGCGAGGCGATGAGGCTCGCCGTGCCGCCGGTGTGGAAGGTGCGCAGGGTCAGCTGCGTCCCCGGTTCACCGATCGACTGCGCTGCAATGGTGCCCACAGCCTCGCCGGGCTGTATGAGCCTGCCCGTCGTCAGATTACGGCCATAGCAGAGGGCGCAGACACCGCGCTTGGCTTCGCACGTCAGCACGGAGCGGATTTCAACGGTCTCGATCGAGGTCTCGCCGATCCGCTCCGCCTTTTCCTCGTCGATAACCTCGCCCGCCGGCACAATCACTTTCCCCTTCATCGGGTCGATGACGTCGTGGACGGAAACCCGCCCGACGAGACGCTCAGAGAGAGGCTCCTTGATATCCTCTCCCTCCTTCAGAGCGCCCGTCACCACGCCCCGGATCGTGCCACAGTCTATATCCGTCACGATGCAATCCTGCGCGACGTCCACAAGACGCCGGGTCAGATAGCCGGCATCGGCCGTTTTGAGCGCCGTGTCGGCAAGACCTTTGCGGGCACCGTGGGTTGAGATGAAATACTCGAGGATGGAAAGACCCTCGCGGAAATTCGCAATGATCGGGTTCTCGATCAGTTCCCCCGTTGCGCCCGACAGGCTTTTCTGCGGCTTGGCCATCAGTCCACGCATCCCCGCCAGCTGGCGGACCTGTTCCTTCGAACCGCGGGCGCCCGAATCCACCATCATATAGAGGGCATTGAACCCCTCGCGATTGTGCTGCAGGGCGTCGAAGAGCCGGTCCGCAACTCGGTTCGTCGCACGGGTCCAGATGTCGATCACCTTGTTATACCGCTCCCCCTTCGTGATGAATCCGCGGATGTACTGCGTCTCCACCTCGTCCACCTGCTTCTGGGCACGATTGATGATCTCGTCCTTTTCCTTCGGGATCACCACGTCGTCGATGCTGACGGACAGGCCGCCCGCCGTGGCATAGCGGAACCCGAGATCCTTCAGCTGATCGAGAAACTCCGCAGTGTGCAGATTCCCGACACGGCGGAATGCTGTCGCAATGATCTGAACCAGCCGCTTCTTGTTCAGGAGCTCGTTGATAAACCCGATCTCCTTCGGCACGATCTGATTGAAGAGGACGCGGCCCGTCGTGGTCTCGACGTACTGCCCGTTCATCCTCACCTTGATGCGCGCGTGGAGCCCCACCTTGCCGTAGTTGTGCGCGATAATAACCTCGCCGGTCGATGCAAACGTCATCCCTTCGCCGGTATCGCCGGTGCGCGACTTGGTCAGATAATAGCAGCCCAGCACCTGGTCCTGCGTCGGCGTGACGATGGGCGCCCCACTGGCCGGCGAGAGGATGTTGTGGCTCGACAACATGAGAATCCGCGCTTCAAGCTGGGCGTCGAACGACAGCGGGACGTGAACGGCCATCTGGTCGCCGTCGAAATCCGCGTTGAACGCCGTACACACCATGGGATGGATCCGGATCGCCTTTCCCTCGACCAGCACGGGCTGGAACGCCTGGATGCCGAGACGGTGCAGCGTCGGCGCACGGTTCAACAGCACGGGATGTGCGTCGATGATGTTCTCCAGGATCTCCCACACCTCCGGCCCCTTCTTCTCCACCATCTTCTTCGCGCTCTTGACCGTTTTGACGATGCCACGCTCGATCAGCTTCCGGATAATGAACGGCTTGAACAGCTCCACGGCCATGTCTTTGGGGAGACCGCATTCATGCAGCCGGAGTTCCGGCCCGACGACGATCACCGATCGGCCCGAATAGTCGACCCGCTTCCCGAGCAGGTTCTGGCGGAAGCGCCCCTGTTTCCCTTTCAACATGTCGGAGAGGGATTTCAGGGCCCGGTTGTTGTCGCTCCGGACGGCGTTGACGCGCCGCGAATTGTCGAAGAGCGAATCGACGGCTTCCTGCAACATCCGCTTCTCGTTCCGGAGAATGACGTCAGGAGCCTTGATGTCAATCAGCCTCTTAAGACGATTGTTGCGAATGATCACCCGCCGGTAGAGATCGTTCAGATCGGACGTCGCAAAGCGCCCGCCTTCGAGCGGCACCAGGGGACGCAGCTCCGGAGGAATGACGGGAACGATGTCGAGCACCATCCATTCCGGACGATTCATCGGACCATCTTCGCGCTCGCGGAAGGCTTCGACCACGCGGAGGCGCTTGAGGGCTTCCTGTTTCTTCTGGACGGAGGATTCCTCGCGGATTTGCGCCCGGAGCTCCGCAGCGAGAGTGGGAATATCCACCTGCCGGAGAAGACCTTTGATCGCCTCGCCGCCGATCTGCGCGATGAAGCGTCGTTTGTCCGTCAGTTCCAGGTCGTCGTTGTTTTCCGGCAGCGTGGCCAGAATTTCATAATACTGCTCTTCGGACAGGAGATCCTTCCTCTGCAGGCCGGTCGTCCCGGGGTTGACCACCACATAGGACTCGTAGTAAATAACCTTCTCGAGGTCCTTCGTGGTCATGCCCAGAATGTACCCGATCTTGGACGGCAGGGAACGGAAGTACCAGATGTGGACCACGGGAACCGCCAGAGCGATATGCCCCATCCGCTCGCGTCGCACGCTTTTCTGGGTCACCTCGACGCCGCAACGATCGCAGATGATGCCCCGATACCGGATCCGCTTGTACTTGCCGCAGTGGCATTCCCAGTCGCGGACAGGACCGAAAATCTTCTCACAGAAGAGTCCGTCCTTCTCCGGCCGGAAGGTTCTGTAGTTGATGGTTTCGGGTTTGGTCACCTCCCCGTGCGAACGGGAAAGGATCATGTCCGACGAGGCAAGGCTGATCGTGATCCTGCTAAACGATTTCTTCGTTTCGTGATGCGACAACCCCATGTGCTCCTCCAATCGTGTGTCATGACGACCTGCGCCGCGTGCACAAACAGCGCGGCACTAATCCAGCTTCACGTCCAGCCCTAGTCCCATCAGTTCCCGGATCAGGACGTTGAACGACTCGGGGACATTTGCCTCGGGCAGATTGTCGCCCTTGACAATGGCCTCGTAGACCTTTGCGCGGCCCGACACGTCGTCGCTCTTGACCGTGAGGATTTCCTGCAGCACGTGCGCTGCCCCGTAGGCTTCGAGCGCCCACACTTCCATCTCACCAAAGCGCTGCCCGCCGAACTGCGCCTTGCCCCCCAGTGGCTGCTGGGTGATAAGCGAGTACGGGCCGATCGAGCGCGCGTGAATCTTGTCGTCAACCAGATGGGAGAGTTTCATCATGTAAATGATCCCGACCGTTACCGGCTGGTCGAATCTCTCCCCCGTCCGCCCGTCCTGAAGCACCGACCGGGAGCTTTCGTTCAGCTCCGCCTTTTTCAACTCGGCCTGAACGTCCTCCCAGGTTGCGCCGTCGAAGATCGGGGATGCATACTTGTTCGAGAGGACCTTCCCGGCCCAGCCGAGGGCGGTCTCGTAAAGCTGGCCCAGGTTCATGCGCGACGGCACGCCCAGCGGGTTCAGCACGATGTCCACCGGCGTCCCATCGGGCAGGAACGGCATGTCCGCCACCGGAACAACGCGAGAGACAACGCCCTTGTTACCGTGGCGGCCGGCCATCTTGTCGCCGACCGAGAGCTTTCGCTTCTTGGCGACGTAGACTTTTGCCAGCTGCACCACGCCGGGGGGGAGTTCGTCACCGAGCTGGATCTTGTTCTTCTCGTGACGGAACTCTTCCTCGACCCCGTTCACCTTGTCGAGGTAGTTCTGGAAGATTTTTGCGACGATCTGGTTCTTCTTCTTGTCGTCAACCCAGTCGGCGTTGAAATCGAGCTTCTCCAGATTCTCGCACTCGGTGATGTTCTCGAAGCGGAACTGCGTGCCGCTGCGGAATACCATGTTACCGTCCGTATCGCGCACGCCTTCCGACTTCTCCCCGTCGAGGACCGTCGTAAGCTTTTTGCAGAGTTTTTCCCGGAGCTCGCCGAGGATCTTGCGGCGCTGGCGGTCCAGCGCATCAGTACGCCGTTTGTCCTCTTTCTTCGATTCCGCGTCCTTCTTCTTGCGGCTGAAGAGCTTCGTGGAGATCACCACCCCCTTCATGCCGGGAGGCGCTTTCAGGGAAGCATCCTTGACATCCCCCGCCTTTTCGCCGAAGATCGCTTTCAACAACTTCTCTTCGGGCGTGGGATCGGACTCTCCCTTCGGTGTGATTTTGCCGATGAGGATATCTCCCTCCAGCACCTCAGCCCCCACGCGCACAATCCCGTTCTCGTCAAGGTCCTTGGTGGCTTCCTCGCTCACGTTCGGGATCTCGCGGGTCAGCTCCTCCTCGCCGCGCTTCGTGTCGCGCACCTGCAACTCGAATTCCTCGATGTGAATCGAGGTGAAAACGTCCTGCGCCACGAGACGCTCGCCGACGATGATGGCGTCCTCAAAATTGTACCCGTTCCAGGGCATGAAGGCGACCAGGACGTTGCGACCCAGCGCCAGCTCACCCCCCTCGGTCGCCGCACCGTCCGCGAGAACGTCGCCTTTCCTGACCTTGTCGCCGGGGACGACGATCGCCCGCTGATTGATGCAGGTATCCTGGTTGGTCCGGAAGAATTTGGTCAACCGGTACTCCACGCGCCGTTTCTCCTCGAAGGAAATCAGGGCTTCGGGGCTGTTTTCGTCTATGTCGTAGAGAACCACGAGCCGGTTGGCATCCACAAACTCCACAACGCCATTTCGCTCCGCAACAATGACCGAGCGAGCGTCGCGGGCGATCTTCTCCTCCAGGCCGGTGCCGACGATCGGGGCTTCGGGCCGAAGCAGCGGGACGGACTGACGCTGCATGTTCGATCCCATCAGCGCGCGGTTCGCATCGTCATGCTCCAGGAAAGGAATCAATCCTGCCGCCGCACTCACGATCTGATTGGGGGCGACGTCCATGTACTGGATCTCTTCCGGTTTCACGACCGGGAAATCGCCCTGATAGCGCGCCTTGACACGATCACTTTCGAAGTGCCCGCGGTTGTCCACAGGAGCGTTCGCCTGTGCGATGATGTGGCTGTCTTCCTGTTCCGCCGTCAGGTATTCGATCTCGTCCTGAACCCGACCGTTCTTGACCTTGCGGTATGGCGTCTCGATGAACCCGAACTCGTTCACCCGGGCATGAATGCAGAGCGACGAGATCAAACCGATGTTCGGACCTTCCGGGGTTTCAATCGGGCAGAGGCGACCGTAGTGCGTATAGTGCACGTCACGCACCTCGAATCCGGCGCGCTCGCGCGTCAGACCACCCGGTCCCAGCGCCGACATGCGCCGTTTGTTCGTCAGTTCCGCCAGGGGATTGGTTTGATCCATGAACTGCGAAAGCGGATTCGTGCCGAAGAATGCGTTAATGACGCTGCTGATCGTGCGCGCGTTCACCATGTCCTGCGGGGTGAGATTCTCGTTGTCCCGGATGTTCATCCGCTCACGGATCGTACGTGCCATCCGGGCCAGACCGATGTTGAACTGCTGGGCGATCTGTTCACCCACCGTCCGCACACGGCGATTCCCCAGATGATCGATATCGTCCACCGCTCGCTTCTTCTGCTGCAGCTCAATCAGATAGTTGATGATCGCGATGATATCCTGCTTCGTCAGCGTGGTGGTCGTAACCGGCACGTCCAGCCCAAGCTTGCCGTTCATCCGGTATCGCCCGACATCGCCGAGATCGTACCGCTTTTCGTTAAAGAAGAGCCGTTCGATCAGGTTCTTCGCCGTGTCAAGGTCGGGAGCGTCGCCGGAGCGCAACTGCTTGTAGATGGCACTGAGGGCGTCTTCTTCGCTCCGCACCGCGTCCTTCAGGATCGTCTTGGCGATCACCGACTCTTCATTTCCCTCCTGCCGGAGGAAGCGCATCTTCTTGATGGTCGATTTCTTGATTCGCTTGATATGATCCTCGTTGAGGACCGTATCTTTGTTAATGAAGATCTCGCCGGTTTTCTTGTCAACGACGTCGCTACAGATCGTCCGTCCGACGAATTCGCGCAGGTCGGTCTTCTCCACCACCACTTCGTCCACGAGCCCGAACAGCTCGAGAATGTCGTCATCGGAGGAATACCCCAGGGCGCGGAGGAGCGTCGTGACCGGAAACTTTTTCTTCCGGTCGATGTAGGCGTACATCACGTTGTTGATGTCGGTCGAAAACTCCACCCACGACCCGCGAAAGGGGATGATGCGGGCGGAATAGATGGGGGTGCCGTTCGGGTGGATAGACTCGCTGAAGAACACGCCCGGCGAACGGTGAAGCTGGCTCACCACCACACGCTCGGCTCCGTTGATGATGAAGGTGCCGCGCGTGGTCATGGTCGGCAGGTTGCCCAGATAGACATCCTGTTCGATGGTGTTGATGAAACTCTTTCCGTCTTCCGCCTTCTGCGACAGGCGGAGCTTTGCCTTGATCGGGACCGCATAGGTGAGGCCCCGTTCCTCGCATTCCCGGACGGAGTACTTCGGTTTCTCGACGTAATACTCCACGAACTCAAGGAGAAAATTCTCCCGTGCATCTGTGATCGGGAAGTTCATCTTGAACACGGCCTGCAGGCCCTTGTTCTTCCGCCGCGCGGCCAGCACGTCGGACTGCAGGAATCCATCCCAGGATTCGAGCTGGATGTTGAGCAGGTCCGGGGCTTCGATGATCTCCGGGATAGAGCCGAACGTAATGCGCTTGCTGGACTGGTTCTTCAAGAGTCCCGCTCCTTCGCTATGCGACATTCTGCCGTCGCGCCCGCGCCCCGCCAAGAACACGGCAAGCCGATCTGAGTCGGCCTGCGGTCCAACGCGTCATGAGGGGAATACGATGCACAACGAACCTGAACTGGTGACAGAAGAGGAAGCTCCCTCCCCGCGCCGGGCGCGGGGAGGGATTGGAACATCCTTACTTCAGCTCGACTTTGCCGCCGGCATCTTCGAGTTCCTTTTTCAGCTTCTCTGCCTCGTCCTTCGGGATGCCTTCCTTCACAGGTTTTGGCGCGCCGTCCACCAGATCCTTCGCCTCTTTGAGGCCAAGGCCGGTGGCAGCCCGGACAACCTTGATGACGTTGATTTTCTGGGCACCCGCCTCTTTCAGGAGGACGGTGAATTCGGTCTTCTCCTCCACAGCCGGCGCGCCGGCTCCGCCCCCTGCCGCAGGCATCATTCCGCCCATCATGATCGGGGTCGCCGCCGTCACACCAAACTTCTCTTCAAGTGCCTTCTTCAGCTCCGCCGCCTCGAGAAGCGTGAGCTTTTCAATTTTTTCAACGATTTCCTCTACAGCTGACATGACGTTATCTCCTTAGGAATTGAATTGTCAAACTCTGACGCAGCCCCCTTAGGCTGCCTTTTTCTTTTCTATCTCGCCGATCACGCTGACCAGATCGCGCATCACCGCCTGAACAACAGTGGGCACGCCGGCCAGCGGGGCCTGAATACTCGCCACGATGGAGGCCATCATGTCCTTCCGCGTCGGCATCTTTGCGATGTCCGCGAGTTTCTCCCCGCCGTACACCTGCTTCTCGATCACACAGACTTTCAGGGAGAGCTTATTATACTTCTCCTTGAACCTCTGAATGATCTTCGCCGGCGCAACAGGGTCGTCAAAAGCGAAGGCGACACCGGTCGGCCCGACAAGACGGTCATAGACCCTGTCGTACCCCCCCATGCCCTGAAGCGCCTTGCGGATCAGCGTGTTCTTCGCGACACGGTACTGCACGCCGGACTTCCGAAACTCGCGGCGGAGTTCCGTGATCTGCTCAACGGTCAGGCCCGTAAAGTCGGTAAAGAACATCCCGCTCGCCCGCTGGGCGACTTCCGTCACCTCGGCGACGATGATTTCCTTTTCTGAACGTTTCATTCCTTCCTCCCTACCTGCGGTAGGTTTGTCGTGCCCAGAGAGAAGCCCCGGTCAACCGGAAGAAGCGCCGCCGGGCAATGGACGCTGGTGGTACTGCAGTGAAGCGAGTGCGTAATACTCTCCTGGTTAATGCGCCGCAACCTGGTCGCGGTTCACATGCACGCCCGGCCCCATGGTGGTGGACAGGGCGATCGATTTCACATAGGCACCCTTGGCGGTCGACGGCTTAAGACGGACCACCGCGTTCAAGAACGCGTGAATGTTGTCCGACAACTGCTTTGCCTCGAAGCTGGCCTTCCCCACAGGCGCATGGAGGATGCCGGCCTTGTCGACCCGAAATTCGATCTTGCCGGCTTTCACTTCCTTGACTGCTTTCGCGACGTCCGCAGTCACCGTTCCGCTCTTGGGGTTCGGCATCAAGCCGCGCGGCCCGAGAACCTTGCCGAGTTTCCCGACCTCTCCCATAACATCCGGCGCTGCAATGATCACGTCGATGTCCGCCCATCCGGTCTGAATCTTCTGGATGTACTCGGCGAGACCGGCATGGTCCGCTCCGGCAGCCCGCGCCTCTTCATCGCGCGGCGGCTTAGCCAGAACAAGCACCCGCACCTCCTTGCCGATCCCATGCGGCAAAGAGACGGTCCCGCGAACAGCCTGATCGGCCTTCTTCGGGTCGACGCCGAGACGGACTGCGATGTCGACGGATTCTACGAACTTTGCACTTGCACTCTGTTTGACGAGCGCCACCGCTTCGTCTATGGTATACTCTTTCTTGGGATCAACGGCCTTGGCGACCCCCCGGAACCGCTTGCTCTGTTTCATCCTGCCTCCTGTGGTACGTGCGTCCCCCGGTCCGGTGCCCGGCCGTGGAACTCCCACGTGGTGAATGTTATCCTTCGACGGTCAAGCCCATGCTCCGCGCCGTCCCGGCCACCATACTCATCGCCGCCTCAATGTCGTTCGCGTTGAGGTCGGGCATCTTCATCTCTGCAATCTCACGAACCTGCTGCTTCGTCACCTTGCCGACCTTGTTCCGATTGGACTCCGCAGACCCTTTCTCGATTTTGGCCGCACGTGCCAGCAGCACGGCAGCCGGGGGCGTTTTCGTGATGAACGTGAACGATTTGTCCGAGAAGACCGTAATCACCACGGGGATGATCAGACCGGCCTGCTTCTGCGTCCGCGCGTTGAACTGCTTGCAGAATTCCATGATGTTCACGCCCTTCTGTCCGAGCGCGGGCCCGACGGGCGGGGCGGGATTCGCCTGCCCGGCAGGAATCTGCAACTTGATGAAACCCGTGATTTTCTTCATGCCGTCTCTCTCTTCTCTCTATAATACGCTTTGATGATAGATCACCTCTCCAGTTCCACCTGGCTGAAATCCAGCTCTACCGGGGTTTTCCTGCCGAAAATCGATACCATAACCTTCAGCTTCATCTTCTCTTCGTTCACTTCCTGAACGAAACCGGTGAAATTATTGAAGGGCCCGTCCGTCACTTTCACGGCCTCGCCCAGCTTGAAGGGAACCTCGATGACTTCCACATCCTTCCGCTCCTCGATCTTCCCGATCAGACGCCGGACTTCCGATGCCTGCAACGGCGCCGGTGCGTTCTTCGGCCCAACAAAGCTGATGACCGACGGCGTGTTCAGAATGACATGCAATGTCGCCTTGTCCAGCACCGCCTCCACGAGAATATAGCCCGGGAAAAACGTGCGCGTCTTGCTCTTCTTCTTGCCATCCTTCACTTCGAATACCTTCTCGGAAGGGACAATGACCGAGGAAATCTTTTCGGTCAAACCCGCCTGGGCCGCCTCGTTCTCGAGATAGGATTTTACTTTGTTCTCGTGGCCCGAGTAGGTCCGTACCACGTACCATTTTTTCTCCACGGGGGGTGTCCTCAGAAAGCTTTCAGGAGAAGGTGGAGACCCTGGCTCACGCCGAAGTCGACGACGTACACAAAGCCGGCGATGATCAGACAGACAACGAGAACCACAACCGTCGAATCACGCAGGTCGTCCTTCTTGGGCCATGTCACTTTGTTCATTTCCTTCACCACGTCGGTGAAGAAGGCGATGATCTTTTCTTTCATGTCTCCTGTTCCTTCGTCAATTGTCGATTGCCAATTGTCCGCTGACAGTTGACAACTCCTCCGCACGTGAGGAGGGACTCGAACCCCCAACCTGCGGTTTTGGAGACCGCTGCTCTGCCAATTGAGCTACTCACGTATGATGACCCCGGGAACGCAGCCTCGCTGCAGCGTGAGGGAGCACGAGCCACTCCCCGTCGTGGATGCGGATGACCCCGGCGACCCCCTCCTCAGCACGTACAACGCACACGCCTTCCCCTCCGGACGTCGCGGGTCCTACTTCGTTTCCTTGTGGATCGTGTGCTTGTTGCAGTAGCGGCAGAACTTCTTGTGCTCAACCCGACCGGAGTGCTTCTTCTTGTTCTTGGTCGTCGAGTAGTTCCTGTGTTTGCAGTCGGTACATTCAAGCGTGATAATGTCTCTCACCGCAGTGCCTCTGGGATGACCAACATTAGCTGAATTCTTGAGCTTGCGACCGGGATTGAACCGGTGACCTCTTCCTTACCAAGGAAGTGCTCTACCAACTGAGCTACGCAAGCAACCCCCTGACAGTTGCCAACCGCCAAACGTCAATTCTTGAGAGCGGCAGACAGGACCCGCCACTCACTGAGTTCCCCGAACGCGAAACTTCTCCATCTCAAACCTGCCCCTCGAGCGGGAGACGGGACTCGAACCCGCGACCAATCCCGCCTTCGGCGGGATGACTCTACCAGCTGTATCTCCTCAGTGCCCCACCCCTCATCCTCCAATTGCCCCTCGAGCGGGAGACGGGACTCGAACCCGCGACCAACAGCTTGGAAGGCTGTGACTCTACCAACTGAGTTACTCCCGCATACGCTACGACCGTTCCCCTCACCGGATCCCGAGAAAGCCGCGAACATTCTTTCGACTCTTCAACTCCCGTTCACGTTGAAGTGCCTCTCCCAGAGTCCGATGCTTCTCTTTGTGCACCAATTCCCACGGCTGATATCGTTTCGTCCATCGAGCGCGCGGACTGTTGTGAAAGGCCAGCCGCGCATCAAGGTCCGCCGTTGAGCCGATGTAGTACCGATCCACTACCAGACTCTTGAGGATGTACACCCAGCACTCCATCTCCCCCTCTGCCGCGACCAATCCCGCCTTCGGCGGGATGACTCTACCAACTGAGTTACTCCCGCATTTCCAATAATGAATTGTGCATACACAATTCATTATTGGAACGTGGGCAGGGGAGGATTCGAACCTCCGAAGGTCGAGACCGACAGATTTACAGTCTGTTGCGTTTGACCGCTTCGCTACCTGCCCGTACCTTGTGTTGTCCCGGACGTGTTAGCAGGCTCAACGCGGAGCTACCTCTGGTGTCGGGACGAGTTCCGCCCACCAACAATCCCGGAAGCCGAGAGATCCTCGCCCCGCCGTCCGCGCGGGACGCAACCCGCACCCCCCAAGCCTTGCCCGGTGGAGCTGGCGATGGGACTCGAACCCGCAACCTGCTGATTACAAATCAGCTGCTCTACCAATTGAGCTACGCCAGCAGAGCAAAATCATCCCTCCGCCGCATCGCCCAGTTCGGACGACCACGACAACACTGACCATGTGCAGTGGGGAAGAAATGAAGAGACGAGCGTAATAAGATAACAAATTATACGTGAGAGTCAACAAAAACAGACCGCGTTGGCACATTATGAAGGAAAATTCTCCTCCCACGCCGTCAGTCACCCCTAAAGACGGCAGCCGAAAAGGACCCCCCTCAACCCTATTATTTTACGAAAAGGAATGAGACTCTCTGGCCAGCCAGCTAATTGGGAAGGGCTGAAATGAGCCGCCGTGCGGCCTGGTTATTTGCGTCAAATAGGAGGGCCGATTTCAAGGCTTGGTTTACGTCCTCCGAGTAACCCTGCGTAGCGTAATAATATTGCGCCCTATGAACCATCGCTTCCGCGTAAAGACGCATGGTGGCGTCCTCCATTTTCCCCTTGCGAAGCTGCACGGGCGGACGCCACTTAGGTGCGGGCGAGGGATGGAAGAGCGTGTCGGCGTAGAGCCGATTGGCAAGACCCTCCGGAACACGCTGCCACCCCCGTGAAAACTCCGGCTCGATTTCGGAGGTAACGTAGACCGGCCGGTCCCCGAGCTGCGCACGGATGAAGCTCCGGATCATCTTTTCATATCGCGCCTGGATAACAGCAGGATTGTAGGGAAGATCATGCTCAAACCTGTTCAGTTCTCTCCGGAAGGCCTCCACCTCTTCCCGGGATCGTTCGATAAGCCACGGATAGCGCACCTGCAGTTCTTTCAGATACCAGGAACGGCGCAGCAACTCCTTGTCCACGACCGCGACGTCGACCCGCTCGCCGCGCACATACTGAACATAGTACGATGCGGATATCCAGAAGTCCCACTGGTAGGAGATGACCAGGGCGTTCTTTTCCAGAGAGGCAAACATGTTGGCCGTATATTCCTCCACGAGGGTATTCGAACTCTGGTCCACGCGGGGATAATTGACCAGGAAGACAACACTTCCGCACACCAGGGGAATCCCCCATCCTGCGATGTGCGGTCCTCTCCTGAGACGCGCAGTCCAGAGAACGATCCCATACATGCCGACCGCCGCCCAGAGCGACACGCAGATGTACGCAAGCAGGAAATAGGAATCTATGTCATGAATATCATAGTTGATCGAGTAGGCGACGCAGGTTACGAACAGGATGAACGTTCCCCAGAACATCCGCCTCTGCCAACGAAAGAGCATCACGGCCCCAACGACTGCAAACAGAAGTCCGACGTAGGCAAATTCTGAAGGGATCGTGGAAACGAAGTACTGGAACTGCCGCCCCGCCGCTTCTGTCGAAGAAAATATCCATACCCGGTACTGCTTCCCCCCGACGTGCCAGAAAAACCGTTCCCATGATGCGGGAGCACCCCAGTTGCAGACCGGATTCTGCGCCGACCGGAGAGGAAGATACAGATACGGTGTGAGACCAAGAAGAAAAAATGGACTCATCCGTGCAAGCCGCCTCCAGGATTCCCCACGGACCCCGTGAGCGGAGAAGTACAGGAAAAGGAGGCCGGGTCCCAGAAGAATCGTCGTCATGTGGTTCGTGAAGCAGAGACCGAGCAGAAACGCAAAAAGGTACCACCGACCGTCTCGTTGCCCTCTGTCCCCGGGTGCAGACGCCCGGACGAACGCGAGAAGAACCAACGCCACGAGCAAGAGATGAAGAGAGTACACTTCCACCCCCGTCCCCTGCAACCAGTACGTTTCCGAAAATGCCAGGATGAGCGTCCCCCCTGCTGCCCCTGCATGTGGTGCAAACGCCGGAGAGGGGGCGCGATTCACAGCCTTCGGCCCGGAAGCAAGCGTGAGGATGTCAGTAAATAGAACGAAGAATACACCTGCCGCAAGAGCGCAATAGAACGAGGCCATGACGTTTAGACGGACGATTGCTTCCGGCCCAACCGGCAGGTGAGCGAATCCCCAGCCGACAAGCGTGAATAACGGATAGCCGGTCGGATGGGAAATTCCGAGAAGGGTCGCAGCCGTGGAAAGCTCTCCACTGTCGATGAAAGTAAGTCCCGGTACACGCGTCAGCGAGTACACCGAGAACGTGAACGCGGCAACAATGAGGCCAGGAAGAACTGCTGTTCGGGACAGGTGGCCGGACATGGTCACTCCATCCTGCGACCGATGGTAAGAAAGAGAACTCTGATCTGCCTCATCCTCTCCTCTACTTCCGCTACGATGTGGTGTTCATCTTTCTGTCCCATGCAACGGGCCAGCGTCCAGAGCTTTGGCCCTCCGGGAAGCAGACTTCCGTGTTCCTCAATGGCGATGCGGAGATGCAATTCGATGTCGCGATAGAACGCATACGTTCGACCAAGAAAAATGGATTCGTCTTCGGCCAGAAACTTCCGGGGAGCCGCCGCAAGGACCTCTTCGGTGGGACGGCCCAGGAGTGCGGCCGCCTCCTTCCCCATCCGGAGTTGCAGCATCTGCGCGAGGAATTCGATATCCGCCATTCCTCCCGGTCCGAGCTTTATGTCCACCGGTGCTGCGCCACGAAAACGCGAACGATATTCCATCCGTTTTCGCATGTCGACAATCTCCTGCGTCCAGCCGGTCTGCAAAGGTGTCTCCAGAATGAACTTGCGCACCCGGCGTACGACATCCTTCCCCACCCTCTCCGATCCGGCCACGAACCGGAGCCGGGTCAGAGACTGGCGCTCCCACAGGGAGGCCCGGCTTCTCAGGTATCGGGTATAGGCACCCAGGGTGACGACAAGAGGACCATTGCGTCCCTCGGGGCGCAGCCGTACGTCCACTTCGTAGAGACGCCCCGCTTCTTCAATAGATGTCAGCCGCCGTAACACCGCCGCCGCGAGTTTTTCAATCGTACCGGACGATGCCGGCCTGTCTGGTGCCACGAACAGGAGATCGAGATCCGCGTCATACCCCAGCTCGCGGGTTCCGTACTTGCCCAGGGCAAGAACTGCAAGGGTCTCCTTGCCGGCGCGCAACCGTCGAACTTCCTCGGCAAGCACTCTTCCGACAATCGCATCCGCAAGACCGCTGAGGTCGGCCGTCAACCGCGGAAATGATGAGAATCCCAGCAGATGGCGGATCCCCGCCCGAAGCTCATGAGCGTTCTTAAACGCGGGGAGGTCGGCATTCTGGACTTCCGTAAGGTCGGCTTCCGCGCGGAGATGCCCGGGATTCGCGGTGAGGGTCTCAAAGAAGAGCTGGTCTGCAGCCAGACCCCGTGCGAACCGGGGACTGACCCTGCATATGCCGAGTACCAGTTTCCGAAAACCCGGCGACGCAAGTAGTGCGTAATACTGTCCCGGGTGACGGGACGACGAGAGGATTGCCGTAAGCCCCGTGAGGGTCATATCGGGATCCGGCGTGGAGGCAATCTCCTCAAAGAGTGCCGGGGCGGCAGAGCGGAACGCTTCGCGAGTTCTCGCGTCAAGTTCCTGAACGCCGGTGAGTGAATTCCCGCGGGTGAGCTGGCGGAGATGGCGAAGCGCCTTCCGCGTATCCCGGAATCCGGAAGACTCCAAAACCTTCTGGACCGAGAGCTCGTCAGTGCCACCCTCCAGGAGGCCGAGAATTCCCTCGCGCTTCTCTTCGACCGGCACCGTGAGAACCCGATTGTACACGGTTCGCACCCCCGCCATACATCGCGCAATCTGGTTGCGGAGCTCGGGACCCGAAGCGAACCCCATCCCGCGTGCAAGAGACAGGAGTTGCCGTTCGTCGGCCGGCAGGGTGTGAGTTTGAGTATTCATGACAATCTGCAAACGGTGTTCGAGCCGTCGAAGAAAGCCGTACCCCTCCGCAAGCACCCGTGCCTCGTCATCCTGCAGGAGTCCCTCGTTTCGCAGTCGCTCCAGTGCGCGGACCGTGTTTCCTTCACGAACAGCAGGGCGTAGCCCTCCGTTGATGAGCTGGAGGGTCTGAACGGTGAACTCGATGTCCCGGATTCCCCCTGGCATCAGCTTGATGTTCTGCCCGGTACCGATGGAGACTTCTATCCTGGCTTTGATGCGCGCCACGGAGTCGGCGGGATGCTGAATGAAGGTCCGCGGAAAAATGAACGGCTCCAGGCTCTTGAGAAATGCCGCGCCGAATCCCAGATCCCCGGCCACTGGCCTTGCCTTGATGAGCATCTGCCGCTCCCAGAGCTCTCCTCGGGATTCATAATAGAGGAGCGTGCCGGTCAGGGAACGCGCAAGGGGCCCCGCCCCACTCTCCGGCCGCAACCGCATATCCACCCGGTAGAGATGACCTTCCGTCGTCGCCGCGGAGAGATTGCGCACGAGCCGCTCGGTAAGGCGATGATAATAGCCGAGGGCATGCTCTGAATCGTTCCCCGCCGTGTCGTCATAGACGCACACAAGATCGATATCGGAACTGTAATTGAGCTCACCCCCGCCAAGCTTGCCCAGCCCGATGACCGCATACGGGAAGAGCGGACCGCCGGGAGCCTTCGCATCGATCTGCACCACGCTCAGGCGAAGTACTTCGTCCACGATCACATCGGCCAGACATGAAAGCTGCTGTATGGTGGACGCGAGAGCGTCGATGCCCAGGATATCGCGCGCCCCTATCCTGAGAAACTCTCTGCGATACAGGCGCTTCAGTGCCTCCAATCGCCGGTCCGGCTTCGGAAATGTCTCGCCGAGTCGTCGCGCTTCCAGGCGCAGCTCTTCCGGTCTGACAGGAGCGGTCAATGCTTCAGAGGTCGTCAACCAGTGGAAGAGCCCCGGCTCCCGTACCAGAATGTCTGCCAGGTACGGAGAGGACCCCGCGAGTTTCCCGAAAATGTCGGCAATGACGGAGTACGTAAGAAGATCATTGAAGAGCGTCGCCCTGCTGAAGCTTGCCTCGGCAAACCGGGTGAATGTCGTCAGCGAAAGATCGGGGTCCGGCGACATCCGGAGCAGCTGTTCCAGCGTCTCGGAGAACTGCGTGAGGGGGAAACGACTGCCGGAAGTGATAAACGCCTGGTGCAGCGTACTTATCTGGCGGGAGGCACGCCGGGCATCGGAAAAGAATCCCTGGGGAAAATCCATGCCAGCCATGAGAAATGGTAAGGAAAATGACTATGATGTCCAATTGTTGCTTTTAGGGGAAGGGCTAAATATATTCCGTTCAAAGGGTTACGGATCATTACGGCAGGGCGCTCCGTCAATGGTAAAACTTGTCGCACTCTTCAAGAAACCTGAGGATAGTAAGGAATTCGACGAGGTTTTCTCCGGGTCCGTCATCCCTCTGTTGCGTCAGATTCCGGGATTGGAACGGCTCGAACTGACGAATGTGACAGGGGCGCCGTTCGGAGAATCGAAGTTCCACCTGATGGCCGAACTCTACTTTCCCGACAGGCAAACCCTCGATGCAGCGATGGCGTCGAAGGAAGGCAAAGGAGTGGCAAAAGGACTTCTCCGATTCGCCTCAGAGGTTTCGTCACTTTTCCACGGCGAGGTTCGGGAAATCCATGATACACATCGGCCATGACGCGCCGAAGGAGGTTCACATCCGATACCAACAAGCTCGTCCTGCCGTGAGGATCCTTCTGGGACTCAGCCTCGTTTGCTGTGCGCTCCTTGTCGGTTGCGCCGGTTCTGAACGGGCCGTTCTCGAATGGATTCACTCGGGGGGCCCCCGGGCCCAGAATGTTGCCTCGATCCTCGTCGATGAGAAGATCCCCGGCCAGATCTTTTCCGCCCTCCTGAACGGCGATCTCTACGTCTCAGACAATGAAGGAAAAAGCTGGAAGCTCCTCTCCACGATACGGCCCTGGACCTTCGTGTACCAGCTGGTTCAGGATCCCGACAACGGCGACATTCTCTACGCCGCCACGGAAGCGGGTTTGTACGCTTCGCGCAACCGCGGCAAAACATGGATTCTCCTCCCCCTCGGCGACGGCACCGCGACCTCGTGCCGCACGCTTGCCATTGACCCCTGGAAGAATTCAACACTCTACCTGGGTACACGGACGCACGGAATCTGCAAGTCCATCGACGGGGGAGCAACGTGGCTTGCCAGCAAAAGCGGTGGGGATTCAGTTCTCGCAACTGCGGAGATATTTGACCTCAAAGTCGATCGGACAAAACCCGATGTGGTCGTCGCCGCGATCTGGGGCGTGGGAATTGTGCGCTCCACGGATGCCGGAAACACCTGGGAACGACTCACCCAGGAGTTTTCGGCAGTCGGATCTGCCACGACACATGTCGTCCTTCACCCGAAAAATGGAGGGACGATGGTCTATGCAACAGACGCAGGAACGCTCGCCCGCACCACGAATGGAGGCCAGACCTGGAGCATCACGAAACGAGACGATGAAGCATGGCGCGTTCTCACGCTGTCGGTGGATCCGAACAATCCAGAACTCCTTGTCGCCGGGACAGAAAGCGGGATCATTCGATCCGGCGACTTCGGAAGCAGCTGGACAAAGATATCAGCGGGCGCACCACAGCTGCCAACCTCGCTTGTACTCGGCGGGTCTCACGGGGAGACACGGTTCTATGCATTTGGAGCAGGGCTCGGCGTCTTGTTCAGTGCGGACCTGGGAGGAACCTGGACGCATGCCGATGCAAACCTCGGCGGTGCGACCGTCACGCTCGTTACAACCGATCCGGGCGGAAAAAACGTCTATGCCGCCTCCGGGAGGGCACTGCTGCGCTACGATGGTGAGACGCGTGCGTGGGAAGCGGCCACCAGCGGACTGTCTGGCGGCAACATTACCTCTGTCTCCTTCGATGTCGACAACCCCTCGATCATGTTCGCAACCAGCACCGGTGGGGCATTCAGATCGGTCAATGGCGGGGCGGAGTGGACGCCCATTGCACGCAACGTCCGGATGTCGCCCCGCTTCATGGAAACGCACCCTGCCATCAAGACCCGGATGATTGCCTCGGGCCTCCAGGGAGCATTCGTTTCCACTGATCGCGGGAACAGCTGGTTCCAGGCAAAACCGGCAGGCAATAAGATGGCATTCCGGAGTCTGACGTTTACGCCGAAAAACGCTGGGATCATTCACGCGGCAACCGAGACCCAGGGGGTGCTGGTGACAAACGACGGGGGCCTGAGCTGGGAACCGGCGCGTTACGGTCTGGCAGGTGACAGCATTCTCACAGTTACCATCGATGACTCCGAGGGTCTCACATATTTCGCCTGGGCCCCCAACGGGGATTGCTACCGGTCGACCAACAAGGGACTGGAGTGGAGTCGGTACGCGCCTCCCTGGAATTCGGGGGATCGACTGCAGATCGCCGCCGATCGCCTGCGCCCGGCAAGCGTGGTTGCACTCGTAAACGGGCAGGATATCTACTATTCCGCAACAGGTGGAACAGCCTGGGTACGGGTTCTCGAGCACGGACCGCGGCACGAGGTTCTCTCTATGCACTGGAACGCCCGATCGGGGATGCTCTATATTGGAACGCTGGACAAAGGAGTGTATCTCTTCAATCTCGGCCCCTCAATACGCGAGATGCTGGAAGACTGAGTGTATGCCATCCGGCCCGAAGAGGGCTGCAGGGAAAACCGTCCCAGGAGAGTTGCGGAATGAAACAACCAATAGTGTTCTGTCTGCTGCTGGCTTTTCTTGCGCTGTATCAGGCGAGTGGGCAGGCCAAAATCGAAATCCCCGAGGGCGCAAAATTCTCTCTCGGAAAGATTTATCGCGGTGAAGTCGTGGAACGGACCCTCACCCTGAGGAACTCCGGCAGCGATACCCTGCATGTTCGCCGTGTCGACGCGTCGTGCGGGTGCACCGGGACAATGGTCTCCACACAGCAGATACCGGGCGGGTCAGCAGGAACACTCCGCATTAGCTTCAATTCAAAGAATTTCTCGGGCCCCGTCCACAAAACGGTGACCATCAGCTCGAACGCCGCAAACAATCCGGAGATGGTGGTGGAATTCACCGCGGACGTCATCGACGAGATCGTCATCACTCCGCAACAATTCTGGATCAAAGATGGAGAGGTCGGCCGGACATCACGATTGATCGTCAAGATCAAGAACAACGGAGCGAGCCCCCTCACCTTCCGGTCCTTCCGGACGGCCCTCGAGGGCTTCGTCCTGAAACTTCCCGCTTCTCCACTCGCACCCGGCAGCGAAGGAGAGATTGTCGCAGAATTCACACCGAAAAAAGCGATCCCATTTCTTGCCGAGGGCGTTTTCCTTACGACCACAAACCCTCACCAGTCGGAGATCTATCTCCCGATTTACGGAAACGCCAAAGAGTTCAAATTCGAATAGGATGAGGAAATTCCTCGTTTTCGTTCGATCCAACTCTGTCTTTCACTGGATATCCTGAACGTACGAGGCCCCGGAGATTCCCCGCAACCGGGCTTTCCGTCAACCGTCTGGAGGTCCCATGTTCTTCGCCTTCTTTTCCCTCGTTTTTCTGGTGGGGTGTCTCGCCCTGCTGGTCCGCGTAGAGAGGCTCTCAGCCCGCGTCGCCGCCCTGCAGTCCCGCCTCGAGAGATTCGAACGGGAACAATCTGCTCTCCGGGGCATCGAGCCTCACGGAGCGGCAGCTGCGCCTGTTGCTCCCCTTGCCGGACCGATGGCAGAACGCCAGCATTCGCCCGTTGCGCCCGCTGCGGCACGGGGAACAGCACATCAGCCGACCCGCGAGAGCACCTCCCCCCCACCACCACCCGCACTCCGGCCTTCACGTTCGAAAGAAGAATGGGAGGCCTTGATCGGTGGGAAGCTCCTGAATCGGATCGGCGCACTGGCGCTGTTCATCGGCGTAGGTCTGTTCCTGAAATATGCGTTCGATAACAACTGGATAACCGAGACATTCCGCGTTCTTATCGGAGCGGCGGTCGGCGCCGGCTCACTGATCCTTGCCGCACGGACGCAGAAAAAGGGCTTTGCCGTATTTGCCCAGGGACTGGTTGGCGCCGGGCTTGCCATCCTCTATCTGTCGGTGTATGCGAGTTTCAATTACTATCACCTCCTTCCACAGATTCCCGCATTCCTCCTGATGGCAGCAGTCACTGTACTCGCGTTCACCCATGCCCTCCGTTATGATTCGCTCGCGGTCTCGTTGATCGGCTGGCTGGGTGGGTTTCTCACGCCGTTTCTCCTGAGCACCGGCGAAGACAACCAGATCGGACTGTTCACGTACCTGCTCCTCCTTGATGCCGGCGTGATCATCGTCCTGCAGAAGAAACGGGTATGGTCAATTCTTGAACCGCTGACCATCGCCGGTACCTACGTCATCTACTACACCTGGTACGGTGAGTACTACTCCGATACGCTTCTCGCCAGCACGATCGCGTTTGTCGGCCTCTTCTGGTTTCTGTTTCACGGACTGGATTTGTTTCTGGTTTTCCGATCTCCTGAACCGACCTCTCCCCTGCGACGGCTCCTTGCGTGGATGAACGCCTTCCTGGCGTTCTGGGCTATTGTCCTTCCCACCGGTCGTTCTGACAAAACTTCATTAACGGTGGTGCTTGTCGTCTTTGCATTTCTCTACGCCATGAGTGCTCTTGCGGTCCGCCGGCGGAAACCGGGGGAACAATCGGCCGCTGTTCACTACGCTCTGGCATCGATCATTATTCTTGCTGCGGCACTGGGGAATGAATTCGAGAGATTCGCGCTGCCAATGGCGTGGGCGGCAGAGACAGTACTGGTAATGCTGCTTGCACGGCAGATAACTTCACGTCCCCTCGCGCTTGCCGGAGAGGCCCTGCTCACCATAGCATTCCTGAAACTCCTCGCAACACACGGGGCAATCTGGTATGACCCGCTGTCGCTCTATGCGCCGGTCTGGAACGACCGGTTTCTGGCGTTTGTGGTACTCCTCGGAGCGGCCGCGGGATCCGCCTTCCTGCTGAAACGGATGGACCGACCCGGGGAGGCAGAAGCCTTCCACTATGGATGGATGGTCATCCTGCTCATAACCCTGTCGGCGGAAATCAACGACATTTTTCGCGCTCTGGCAGTCGATGCACCGGAGGTTCTCGCCGAAGCGGCCGGCTTCCAGCGGACCATGACACTCATTGTCGGGTGGACGATCGTCGGCCTGACGTTCCTTGCCTGTGCGGGGCGTGGACTGGTCCGACCCCTCCTCTTCGCCGGGAGCTCTGTTCTGCTCGTTGCATTCGCTCTGGGTGGAATCTGCGGAATAACATTTGCTCCGCAGGAATTGTTCACACCAATTCTGAATGTCCGGTTCGCCGCCCTCCTCTTCGTTGCCGCTGGAGGACTTCTGGCTGTTCGGATTCTGAAGAACCTTCGCATCAGTAACCCCTGGGCAGAAGAGTTCCGTTTTGCCGTTCAAATCGTTGTGGCCATCCTTTGTGCCATCCTGCTTACGGGAGAAATCCGCGACGGCTTCGAGAAGTTGATCGCCCTGACCCGGGAAGAGTACCGTACCTCCGACGATCTGATACGCCTCGAAAACCTGAAACAACTCTCTCTGTCCGGCGGGTGGCTCCTGTACTCGATCGGGCTGATGGGGATCGGGCTCTGGCGCCGGATCCGGGCCCTGCGGATCCTCGCCATCGGTCTGTTCGCCTGCACGATCCTGAAAATCTTCATTTACGATCTTTCGTTCCTCGAGACGCTGTACCGGTTCATCTCGTTCATTGCCCTCGGCGTCATCCTCCTGATGGTCTCGTATCTCTACCAGCGCTACCGCGCGATCGTGTTTGAGCCCTCCCGGGAGTAGCCCTGCCTACACGCCTCCCCGGGTTTTCCCGGGAAGGCGTGTGTGTCGACTGAAACAATCCCCCCCATTATTCCGTCCAAAACAGCACAGGAGGACCCCTCCGCGAGGGGAGGGGTACGCCCCCTTGTCAACCGACGTGATGCCGACCTTGTCCAATACACAGATCCCCACCAAGAACCAGAAACGAATGGCCGCCGCGGACGAGGCAGAACTCATCCAGCAGGCGAGACAGGGAGACCACGGGGCATATCGAGTGCTGGTGGAACGTCACATGAGACAGGCATACAATCTCGCCTACAGCTTTGTGAACGACCATGCCGGCGCCGAAGACATTACCCAGGACGCCTTTGTCCGCGCCTACAGTGCACTTCCGTCATTTCGGGGAGAGGCAGGGTTTGGGACATGGTTGTACCGCATCGTCACCAACCTTTCGCTGAACACTATTAAACAGCGCAAGGCGCTGATCGATCGCGAGGTGGCCATGGAATCACTCCCCTCCTCCCATGATGGTACCGAAGAGTCCGCACAGCGCGAGGACATCCGGGCACACATGGAGCGGGCGCTCCATGAGTTGCCCACCCTGCAGCGCGCTGTGGTGATCCTCCGCCATTTCGACGGCCTGTCCACCAGGCAGGTAAGCGGCATCCTCGGATGCTCCGAAGGGACAGTGAAGACGCACCTCTTCCGGGGACTCAAGAAACTTCGTGAGAAGCTCGACTATCTCAGATCTGAATCATGATGACACGACATCGGAACATTCAAGAACGGATGTATGACTTCGTCGTCGGCAGGCTCTCCGCACAGGAGCGGCAGGAGATCGAGGAACATTGCAGGGAGTGTGCGGAGTGCCGCGCCGACTTGGAGTCACTCACCGCTGTCGTCGAATCCTTCCCGGCCCGCCCGACGGGACCCGGCGAGGAACGCGACGGACTTTTCTGGGCGGAGTTCGCAGACCGTGTGGAAGCCCGCATCCAGGGTGCCTCTCAGCCCCGGAACGGGTTCTGGGCACCATGGCTCGAGGAGATCGAGACCCTCCTTACACGCAGCTGGAAACCTGTCGGCGCAGCAGCGGGGATCCTGGCTCTCGCCATCATCGCATTCGTTCTCACCCAGCGGGGGTCGGCACCACCGCCCGCCGGGCCTGCCATCCAATCAACCGCTGCCACAGAGATTCCCGACACGACCAGAGAACAGTTTGCGCAGTACCTCCGGAAATCCAATATGCTTCTGGTCGGCCTCGCCAACCGGAAAATCGACGATGACGTCGTGGATCTCTCTGCCGAACGAGAGCTTTCCCGGCAGCTTGTGCGCGAATCACGCGCGCTCCGAGAGAATCGGCTGGATCCACAGGCCGTCCAGCTGATGGGCGACATGGAAAAGATCCTCATCGAAGTTGCCAGTAGAAACAAGATGACCGATCGAAAACATTTCGATCTGATCCGCAGCGGCATCAGACAGGAGAACTTGCTGTTCAAAGTTCGCATGACAGAGACAGTGTATCAACTTCAGGCAGCATCCTATGAGCATGTTCGCTAAGACAGTATTCGCCGCCCTGTTGACCACAGGAACCGTTGCGACGTCCCGCGCGGATGGTATTCTTTACCTCCCGCTCCTGGACGGCGGGCGGGACCCCGGCACTCTTGGCACACACTGGATCTCCCCGGCAGAGAAAGAAGCCGAGGGGGATGCCCCGCTGGAAAGCCGCGATCCCGGTTACCGGCTCTACCGCGACGGCTACCGCCTGATCCTCGGGGAAAAGTGGGTCGAAGCGCGTAGGAAATTCGCCGCACTGATGCGTCAATACCCAAGGAGCGGCTACCTCGACGATGCGCGATTCTGGACGGCGTATTCATGGAAGTTCAGCGATCGAAAAAAGGCTCTGGACGCTTATGCCCGATTCATGAAGGATTATCCATCCAGCAACTATTTCGACGATGCAGTTGCAGAGTACCAACGCCTCGGTGGTACGCCTGGGACTGCGTCCCGTGAAATCCCTCATGGAATTCCCGAGGCAGCCACACGAATCGCCGAACTCGAAAAACGCCTTGCAGAGATCCAGCAGCGCCTCATGGCCCAGATGCCCCGGCCTCCCCGGATGCCATTTGCTCCTGGCCGCGAGGAACCCCGCATCCGTGTAAAGATAGAGGCACTTCAAGCTCTCACGCGGTCGCCGGGCGACGAAAAAGCGTTCGCCGCGCTGAAAGAAGCAGCGCTCGATACCACACAGCCTGTGGACATCCGCATGGCGGCTCTCGACGGCGCCAGGAGGTTCCGCGTGCCGGAGGTCGGGAGTTTCCTGATGACCGTTGTCGAGAACAACCGGGACCTCCGGTTCCGGATGATGGCACTGGACGGGATTCGGGTCGTCTCCGCACCGGTACACCAGACCATTTTTGATTCCGTTCGTTCCCTTGCCCTCAATCAAGAGGAACCCGCGGAACTCCGGATGTCTGCCCTCCAGGTCCTTGAACAGGGAGATCGCGAGCAATTCCCGAAAATCCTTGTGCGGATTGCTACGTCCGACCAGGATAAGCCGCTGCAAATCAGCGCGCTCCGGTATCTGAGCCGGCAACGACAGGTGGACCAGCAGGCGGCTGCGGACGTCCTCCGGGAAGTGGCGTTGGACCGTACCCGCGACCCAGATGTCCGGGAGGTCGCCCTGGTCGGTTTGCAGCAGCTCACGGGGCAGCAGGCGTTGCAAATCCTGATCGAAACGGCGAGGACCGATCCTCAGGAGCGCGTCCGCCTGGCCGCAGTCTACTCCCTCGGCTCTTCCTTCCGCGAGGACGCCGGGCCGGTGATCTTCCTCCTGAAGGAACTCGCCGCCGATCGCTCGCAGCCACGCCTGGTTCGCCAGACCGCGCTCGCGCAGCTCGGGACAAGAGGGAGAATGCTCGACGCAGGCTTCCTCGCAACGCTTGCTTCCGACGAGCCGGATGAGGAGATCCAGCTGATGGCGATCCATGTCCTCGCGCAGAGTGCCCAGGAAATGACGAAATCGTTTGACGTCCTGACTTCTCTGTTCCGCTCGATTCCGGATGACCGGATTCGGTCCAAGGACGTATTGCTGTTCTCCGCCGCCTCCATCGGAAGTGACGGAGCAGTGGATTTCCTTTCAACGGTGGCGAAGGAAAACGGGAACGATGCCGTGCGCGAACGAGCCGTCTACTACCTCGGGAACATCGGTACCGAGAAGGCACGCAACGCCTTGCTCGAAATCCTGCAACGTCCGTAGGGCACCCGCAGGACGCCATGTCAACGGCCGACACAATGGATTGTCCAATACACAACGATCAATCAGAAAGGAGTATCACATGATGCGAGGAAGGATTACTCTTGTGCTTGGTCTGATGCTCGCGTTGCTGCTGAGCGGGACCTCATCGGCCTCTTCCCAGACCCGGCGGGAGAAAAAAATCGTCGTCACACAAAGATCTCCCCGTCAGGGGTGGCTGGGCGTCCAGATCCAGGATATGACCGCTGAACGGGCAGCGGAGTTGAAGGTCGCGGGCAAGGAGGGAGCGCTCGTCACTGATGTCACAGCCGACAGCCCCGCGGAAAAAGCGGGGATCAAAAAGGACGACATCGTCGTGGAATTCAACGGCCGCACGATCTACGACGGCGAAGATCTCATGAAAGCCGTACGGCGGACCAAACCGGGGACGGGCACCGCCGTGGTGGTGGAACGGAAAGACGGCAGGAAAACTCTCCAGGTGACCGTGGGAAAGATGAAGAGCGACCCATGGGGCATCGCCTCTGCTGCGCCGCTTCCTCCTGTCGCCCCGAAGTTCCGTTTCTTTCGCAATACCGTCTCGAGCGGTTTGCATCTCACAGATCTCACTCCGCAGCTGGGAGAGTATTTTGGCGCACCCGGGGGGAAGGGCGTTCTTGTCGAAGAGGTCGAGACGGAAAGCGAGGGGGCGAAGGCCGGCTTCAAGGCGGGCGATGTGATTCTCCGGATCGGCGATGAGAAGATTGAGGATCTCGGCGACGTATCCGACGCATTCGAGGATTTCAAAGATGGGGAAAAGGCGAACGTCGAGATCCTCCGGAAGGGATCGCGGCAAACCCTGACCCTGACCATCGATGACGAGGAGATCTCCGGTCTGGAACAATTGTCCCCTTCGGGGGAACGAGAGTTGCGGGAAAGATTCGAGAAAATCCGACTGCAATTCGGCCCGGAATGGCGGGCGGGAATGCAAACACTGAGACACGAACTGGAGCACATGGGAAGCCGCGTCCGTCTGCACATGAACAACCTGCGCTCCACGTTTGCCCAGTGGTCGAGGGTCATCTAGTGCCCCTCCAACTCAATAGATACGACATAACAAGGGGCAAAAACCACCATGGACTGCGCACGCATCGCATAGGAACGGCACTGATGGCGTACACAACAAACGGGCGACCGATCAGATCGCCCGTTCTTGTTTCCCGCACCCGGGATGTCGCTGCGCTATTTGAGCTTCAGGGGAATGGTCATCCACGTCGTCACCGGCCCGCTCGACATGACGCCGGCGGAGTACGAAGAGTGCATGACCGCATCAATGACCGCCGCATCCAGGGACGGATTCGTGGAAGAGATGACCTTGGCCTGCAACGGCTTCCCGGACTTGTCGATTTGCACCTTCACGACGAGGTCACCCTGGATGCCATTAAGGATCTGCTCATCGCTGAAGCTGGGCTGCTGCAACTGCAGGATCTTCGGCGGCTGTTCAACCGGAATAAACTTCGTCGGAGCTGCGGACTCATCCGAGGATCTCTGCTTCTCCGCTATGGCTGATGGAGCAGATGTGCTCCTGGATGGTGCGCTCCTGGGCGGATCGGGTTCCACAATCACTTCCTCCTTCACCGCCGGCTTCGAGATCGGGTTCGCCGCTGCCTCAGGCTTCGCTTCTTCAGGAGGTTTCACTACCGGAGTGCTTTCCGCCAACAGGTGCCCATCAACGGGGCTCGCGGCCGCCGCCGGGGTGGCCGCCTGTTCCTCCCCCGCCGGGAGTTGTGACTGGGAAACATACATGTAGCCAACTTTGTATTGACCTTTCGTCGGGCGCAGGAACAGAAACCCGCTCACCACCATGACGACGACCGCAATGCCGATCGAGAGGAAAACAACGAGCTTTCCAACCCCTCCCCGCGCACCGGCAGCGGCTTCTTCGACCACGACAGGAGCCTCCGACATCGGAGCGGATCCGATAATTCCGGGCTCGCGCTGCTCAAGGCGAAACAGCGCCTGTACTCTGGCCTGATACTCCTTGGCAGCTCTGTTCTCCGGATCAATCAGCAGAACGCGTTCGATCTCCTTCAGGGCAGCCTCAAAATCCCTCCTCTTCACCCACTCGTCGGCGTGCCGGAAATACTGGTCCACCACCAGCTTCAGCCGTGGATCCTTCCTCTCTCCCGCGGGTGCTGCGGGAGAAACCTGAGATTGAGTCGGTTCGGGAGACCCTGCCCGCGACCGGTGATCGGCACGAGCCCTCTCCATGAGTCCCGAAAGCGAGTCCACGATTTCTGTTTTTTCGCGCGGCAGCACACCCCCCACGCGCAAGCGGGCCACCTGTTTTTCAAGAGCGATGAGAAAAATGTTGCGCGGGTCTCCAGCCTTTGCGCGGGCAAGTGCTTGGAGCGCGTCGGCATAGTTGCCTGCGCGAACCTGCTCCAGGACGAACTCCAGATCATCAGAAGCATCCGTCGAATTGAGGTGTCGTTCAGCAACGCTCATTGCATCCTCCGCTAGTCCTGCCTAGATCGATCCGCCGCCGGCACCCTTCTTAGGGTACACCAGCTTCAGCGGCGTTTCGCCGGGGTGGTTCCGCCGGAGTTCTTCCTGGCGGATAAGGTTTTCCCTTTTCTTGATCTCGTCGTTCAACGGGTCTATCTGATACGCCTTGGCAATCTCGTCAAGTGCCCTGCCGAAGTCGCCTTTCTGCTGATACTGTTCGGCTGCCGCAAGATGGATATTGATCAGCCGCGTGTTTTCCTCCGCCGACGTTGCCGGACCCGCGGTTGTGATACTGTTCTGGAATTCCCAGATTGTCGCTTCCATCTCCCGGAGATCCTTATTTTCGGTATCCAGGGTCAATCCCAGCGCCACCTCCGCCAGCGCGTCCTCGAACGCGCCATTCTCCATGAGCTTCCGCCCCCGGATGACGTGATACAGCACCTTCTGCGCGTCGATCGGCTTGGGTGCCTTGGCGGGAGCGGGGGGCGCCGCGGTCTCCCCGGGGCTCGTCAGCCGCTCCGCCTCCCGAATCTGGGCTTCAATTTCTGCCTCCAGCGTCCGCACTGCCTCATTCAGCGGGTCCGCCGCGAAGGCTTTGGTCAACTCGTCGAGCGCACGCGCAAATTCGCCCTGTGTCCGCAGTTTGCGCGCAAGCTCCAGGTGCTCTTCGGCCTGGACCTGCTCACCGCTCTCATCCTCTGCCAGCGCGGGCTCCCCAGCAGCCGCTGTTTCATTGTCGTGCCCCTGCGCAGTCATCACTTCCTGCTCCACAACACGCACGTCCTCATCGAAGGGGTCAACGGTGAAGGCCTGTGCGACTTCCGCAAGCGCATCATGGTAGGCTCTGGCAGCGATATGCTCACGCGCCCGGGCGAGATGGCGGGAAACCTTTTCTTTGTTGAGCTTCTTCTCCTGCTCGAGCACCTCATCCTGCTCGCGGAGCAACCGCTCACGCTCGGCCTCCGTGAGACGCCGCAACTCCTCTTCCTGCTGGCGACGCAATGCGTCTTCCGCTGTCCGACGATCTTCCTCCGCGGCACGATAGGACTCTTCCTGCGCACCGAGGATCCGTTGTTCGCAGGCCCGGACCTCCTCGTTCAGCGGGTCAACCATGTACGCACGGGTAATAACGCGCAGAGCCTCATTGAATTTCCCCTCGGCCGTCAGTGCGTTCGCGCTTTCGATGTTTCTTTGAATCGCCGAGCGGACCGCGGTCTGTCGCTGGATCTCCTCCTCTTCTTTACGCTTCTGTTGCTCCAGATCCTCCTTGCGTTTCCGCTCATGGATCTCACGGATCTTCCTCTGCAACTCTGCCGCCGCGGCATTGAGGGGATCGATGACCACAACAAATGCCAGCTGGTTGGCAGCCTCGTCCAGTTTACCTGCGTTGATCATGAGTCCTGCCGATTTGAGATACGCGCCAATCCGCTCCTTCTGTGCCCTGCTGCGCGCGTTCTCTTCAGCCTTCCGCTTCTCCTCCTTCTCTTTGCGGATCCGGGAGAGCTCCTGCTCCAGTGCCTCCTGCTTACGCGCCTCCTCCTCGCCGGCCCGCCGACGCTGTTCCTCGGTCATCCGGGCAAGTTCATCGTTCATCTCCTTCCGGATTTCCGCTACCAGCGAATCGACGACGTCCGCCGAGGGATCGAGGACGCGCGCGCGTTCGAGCTCCGCCAGCGCTCGTTCGAAATTCCGACCTTCGCGATACTCGCGGGCACGCGCCAGAATGTGGTCAATGGCCGCCCGAAGGGCGGCACGCCGATGTTCTCCCCCCAGCCGCATCGTCACGGATTCCGTCGGTGCGTGACCCGATGGAGACGGCGGCGCCTTCACAGAGGGAGCCGGCGCCTTCACGGAAGGAGGCGGCACATTCAGCGGCGACGCCGGGGCATACTGGGACGCAGGCTTCGGTGCTCCGGTTGGCCCACGGCCCTTGCGCGCACTCATCAGCCGCTGGATCCTGCCGACGAATGCAAGCGCAAACCGATTCTCCGGATCCAGCGCCTGCGCACGCCGAATGACATCGAGAGCCACATCATGGCTGCCACTCTCAATCAGCGTGTCTACCTGCCGAAGCAGATCTTCAATCTGCTTCGCCCGGTCCTTTGGTGATTGGCCTTTGCTGTCAGGGGACGTCATTAAGTTACACTCATGTGGTCTCGTGCTTCTTCCACACCGGTTTGAAAGAACAAAGGTAACGCCAGAAAAATGTGCAAAAAGATATCGATTTTCGGCACTTTTCGAGTGGTTTTGACCTCCCGTCGCTGGAAAGGGCAAAAAACCGGGTGAGACTTGAAGAATTTACACGGGTGACAGATAGGGACGGGTCGAGATTTCGAGTGAAAGATCACCAATACGCCACTCTTCTGGGACGTTGAGGAAGAGGCCTTTTTTCCCTATCTTACGCGGCATCACTTCTCACAACATCACAGGCTTCCCATGAAGACGTTACCCCGCTTTGCTCCACTGTTTGGCGCAGCGCTTATCGTCCTGCTCCTCGGCTGCGGCGGGAAGAAGAAAACCGATCCGGTCTCCGTCGGCGCGATGACGGACTACCGGGATGCTGCCCTCGGGTATCACATGCAGTATCCCGCAGAGTGGAAGATCAATGGCTCGGCTGCGCGTGTTCGATTTTACAGCGCCGACGGCGTCGACCAGCGGTTCCTCGAACCAACCGGGCCGTTTCCTGATGGAGCCGCCGTTATGATCGACATCACGACGACCAACGCCCCGGATTCCATGTGGACCGCCCAGGTCGCGGACATGACGAAACAGGGATTCCTCGTGGACAAGCCGTTTCCCGTAACCGTCGGAGGGAAGCCGGCCAAACAGGTCAACTACACGGGACACTACACGGCGCACATCAAAGAGATTGGACACCACATCTACATCAGTCTCGACACCGTGCTGTATGATCTCCGGTTTGCCGGTTTTGGCGATCTGCACGAGGCGTACAAGGCGGTGTTCGACGCGATGACCTCTTCGTTCCAGCTCCCCAAACCCGCGGAGAAGGGGCGCGATCAGACCCTCCCGTCGGATGCGATGTCAGAGTTTGCCACACAGTTCTTCGCCTTCCAGTATCCCGACAACTACAACTTCACGAACCCGCTGAAGGGACCAAACGACCTCGTCGTCGAACTGCGCGGACAAAATCTCTCCACTTCCATCCGGTTCGATGTGTTCGGCGCCAAAGGCCTGCCGGTGCAGAAGGTATTCAATCAAAACCGCTCTCGCTTCCCGGGCAACGCAGTCGCCGGCAAGGCTACCGTGAGCGGGCTCGAAGCGCTGACCTTGACGTATGCTCCCACGGGCCAGGTCGAACGACGGATCTACTATGCCGTGAAGAACGACAAAGTCGTCCGCATTACACTGGACTGGGTCAAGGCTCAGCGCCAGGACTACCTTGCCGCCTATGACAAAGTCATCTCCAGTATCAAGTTCAAATAATCAGGCCCGGCCATGGATCCAAAACTCGTCACCACCGCCTTCACCCTCGATGGGTACAGAATCGTAAAGAATCTGGGCGTCGTCCGCGGCATCACTGTTCGTTCGCGGTCTATCATTGGCAACATCGGCGCTGGCATCCAGACGATTTTCGGCGGCAATATTTCCCTCCTGCAGGAGCTCTGCGAACGAACCCGCCAGGAGGCTTTCGTGATCATGATGCAACATGCGCAGGAACACGGCGCGAACGGCATCATCGGAATGCGGTACGATGCCAACGAGGTGATGTCCGGCGTTACTGAGGTCCTGGCCTACGGCACCGCCGTCGTTGCCGAGAAGATCTGATCGTCGTGCAGCGGCCGGGGCTCCTTTCCCCGGCCGGTTTGTTTCTTGTCATCCACGTGGAGGGTTCCATGCAGATTCGTCGCTATGCCCCTGTGCTCCTTCTCTTCGCCGGTGTCGCAATGGACCTCGTTGCGCAGCAACGACCCGTCCTCAGCCCGCGTGATTCAGTCACCTTATCCCTGGACACCAACACCATCAGCGTCAATTACAGCCGCCCGTCGATGAGGGGCAGAAAGATCATGGGCGCCCTCGTCCCCTGGGACAAGGTCTGGAGAACCGGCGCGAACCTCGCCACGCACCTCAGGACATCCTTCGACATGGTAATGGGCGGAGTGCCGGTTCCCCGGGGAACCTACACCCTCTGGACTATCCCCTCCTCGAATGTCTGGAAGATCATTCTGAACAAGCAGATCGGACAGTGGGGGACCAATTACGACGAGAAACAGGATCTGGCACGCTTTGACGCACGAGCGGAGACATTACCCTCTCCGGTCGACACCTTCATGATAACTCTACAGGGAACCGGGAAACAGGGAGGTCTTCTGAAACTCCTCTGGGAAAACACCGCCGTCACTGTCTCGTTCGAACGAAACGACAGAATCCGTCCCATAAGCCCCCTGGATTCCGTCGAGACGAGAGTGAAGGGGAAGAAAGTGACAATAAAGTACAGCCGCCCCTTTATGCGCGGCCGCGCCATCTGGGGCGTTGTGGTTCCGTTCGACTCCGTCTGGAGGACGGGGGCCAACCTTACGACCACGCTTACCGCCGAGCTCGCTCTGCGCATCGGAAAATCCGTTATCCCCGCTGGAAGCTACACACTCTACTCCCTTCCTGCAAAGAACGCCTTCACGCTCATCGTCAGCAAGAAACCTGCGGGCTTCCCGGCGTATGACCAGACGATGGATGCCTGCAGGATAACCATGGAACAGGAGAAACCCTCCGCCTCCGTGGACCCATTTCGAATCTGGTTCGAGAAGACCACGAAAGGGCTCATGCTCAAACTCGGATGGGCCGACAGGGTGTATCGCATCCCGGTCTCTGCGAAGTGAGGCTCGGATGGATATTCTGGGCAAAACTGTTCTGGTGATCGGGGGATGGGGGCTTGTGGGCTCCGCCGTGTGCCGGAAATTCATGGAAGAAAACCCGAAGAAAATGATCATCACCTCCCTCACACGACGGGAGGCGGAAGAGGCAGTGCAGGCACTTCGCGGAGAATTTCCTCATGTCGGGAAGAACTTTTTCGTACCCTGGTGGGGAAATATCTTCGTCCGCGAGCAACTGAAGGACATCCCCCGGGAAACAATTCTTGGAAACCGGCGGTACCGTGCCATGGTCATCGAGGATATCCTCGATGATCTGACCGGGCCCGCCCTGAAACGCTCCTCCCTCTATCGGTTGCTGCAACGCTATCGTCCCGATATTGTCGTTGACTGCGTTAACTCGGCCACCGCAATTGCGTATCAGGATATCTTCCAGAGTTCACGGGAGGTTCTTGGAGAAGTGACCCGGACTCGCAAGCGCGGCGGGGGTAGGAACCTCCAGCATCTCCTCGAGAAGACCGAACGTCTCCTCTGCACCCTGTATGTCCCCCAATTGATCCGGCACGTGCAGATTATGTATCGTTCCATGCAGGACGCGGGAACAAAGATCTACGTAAAGATCGGCACCAGTGGAACGGGAGGAATGGGCCTGAACATCCCGTACACCCACAGCGAGGAGCGCCCCTCCCGCGTCCTTCTCTCGAAATCGGCGGTTGCCGGCGCACACACACTCCTCCTGTTCCTCATGGGCCGCACTCCGGACGGCGCAATTACGAAAGAGATCAAACCCACCGCCGCCATCGCCTGGAAGGGCATCGGCTATGGGGAAATCGCAAAACGAGGAAAACCAATCCACCTGGAGGACTGCCCGGTCGAGAAAGCGGTCACCCTCCGGGGAAGGCTCACCCTCTCCATGCCCGGTGTTGCCCGCCCAACAGGCGAAACCCTCCGATCGGTATTCATCGATACGGGCGAGAACGGGCTCTTTTCCCGCGGGGAGTTTGAGGCAATCTCGACACCGGGGCAGATGGAGTTCGTCACCCCCGAGGAGATCGCCGAGAATACCGTGTTCGAAATCAGGGCAGGGAACACAGGCCACGACATCATCAACGCGCTCGATAACGCCACGCTTGCACCGACATACAGGGCAGGCTACATGTTCAACGGCGCCCTGAAACAGATGAAGAAACTCGAACAGGAACACGGAGTGGATTCGGTCGCCTTCGAGATGCTTGGCCCTCCACGCCTGTCGAAGCTCCTGTACGAGACATATCTCCTCAAGCTCTGCTTCGGTGACCC
>Ga0326726_10000134_pt1 | contig 70404 bp, 67 predicted proteins | sample MHFenrmetagenome_2_FD_207603 | JGI IMG/M metagenome (GOLD analysis project Ga0326726, IMG submission 207603) | Lab enriched peat soil microbial communities from Michigan Hollow, Ithaca, NY, United States - MHF15MN | ecosystem: Environmental > Terrestrial > Soil > Wetlands > Peat | place: USA... | reverse complement strand
AGCGAATGGCAGGTGTATTTCTTTCGCGGCAACGCCTGGAGCAACGCACAGTCCAGCGCCGACGTGATCGCGCCCTCACCCTCGCCGGCGTTGGCGCCCGGCGTCGTGCCGCGCGCCGCGCTGCCCAGCGGTGTGCGACTGGTGCTGACGTTGGGCGGCGATCGCCGCTTGACGCGCGACGTGATGCTGGGGCCGGCCTCCTCATGAGCCACCGCCACCCGTCATCGTTGCGGCGCTCGCGTGGCGCGGCGCTGCTGATCGCCATGTCGCTGCTGGTGCTGGTGGCCACGCTGGCCGCCGGCATGGTGTGGCAACAGCACCGCGCGATCCAGGTCGAGGCGGCGGAACGCTCGCGCACGCAGTCGGCCTGGATCCTCAATGGCGCGCTCGACTGGGCGCGCTTGATCCTGCGCGAAGATGCGCGCTCGGGAGGCCCCACTGCGTTGAGCGAGCCCTGGGCCACGCCGCTGGCCGAGGCGCGTCTGTCGACCTTTCTGGCTGCCGACAAGGATCACAACGCCGATGAAGGGCCCGAGGCGTTCTTGTCCGGCGCCATCGTCGATCTGCAATCGCGCTACAACCTGCGCAATCTGGTGGAGAACAACAAAGTCGCCGATGCCGAGCTCGTGACCTTGCAGCGTCTGTGCGAAGCCGCTGGTGTGCCCACCGACACCGCGCCTCGCATCGCCGAAGGCCTGCGCGCCGCCTGGTCCACCGGCGAGGCGCAGGCCGGCGCCGCACCGCTGGCGCCGCGCACGCTGGCGCAGCTGCAGTGGCTCGGCCTGGACCCCGTGGTGCTGGAACGCCTGCAAAGCTTCGTCGTGCTGTTGCCGGTCCGCACCACCGTCAACCTCAACACGGCCGACCTCGAGGTGATCGTCGCGGTCAGCCCGGGCCTGGACACCGGGGCGGCGCAGGCCCTGGTGCAAGCACGCCAACGCGGCGCCTTCAAGACCGTCGATGCCGCGCGCAAGCTGTTGTCGTCGCCTGGCCTGCTCGACCCGAAGAACGTCGGCGTGACATCCAACTTCTTCGAGGTCCGCGGCAAGCTGCGCCTGGACGATCGTGCGCTGGAGGAGCGCTCGATCGTCGAGCGGCGCGGGCTGGACGTGGTCGCCATTCAGCGCGAACGTGTCGCCAGCGTGATGGTCGATCGTTGAGCGCCATCGCCAGCGATCTGCACCGCATCACCGTTGGCGACAACTTTGCCTTCCAACTGTTTGATTTGCGGGCTCTTGATCTTGTGAGCCCTGTTCAAAGCGGCTAGCCTTCCCGTCCCCATGTCGATCCTGGTCGTCTTACTGCCCGCACGCAATCGTTCGGCCGCCGCCGGCGAATCGCGTGAGGGCAGCCCTGAATATGCCTACTTGCTCAGCGCCGATGGCCTGAGCGTGGCGCGTCACGGCCGCACCACCGCCGCGTTGCTGCCCAAGGCCGACACCGTGGTGGCGTGGGTGGGCCCCACCGACGTGAGCTGGCATCGCATCACGATGCCGCGGGCACCGGCCTCCAAAGTGCGCGCCGCGCTGGTGGGATTGCTGGAGGAGCAGTTGCTCGACGACGAGCAGGCCGTGCACTTGGCGCTGGCGCCGCAGGCCACCGCCGGCAGCGCCACCTGGGTGGCTGCGGTTCACAAGCACTGGCTGGCGCAGCATCTCGAGCATCTCGAAAAGGCGGGGGCTTTCGTCGAGCGCGCGGTGCCGGCGCTGTGGCCCGATGACCCCGCCACCGGGCGGTTCTTTGCCGCCTCCGACAACGCCGATGGCAGCAGCGCGCAGACCTGGGTGGCCTACGGCGACGCCAACGGCGTGCGCTGCGCCTGCATGGCTGGCGCCTGGGTGCGCGAGCAGTTGCCCGCGTGGGCGCGCCAGGGCACCCGCTGGAGCGCCTCGCCCGCCGTGGCCGCACAAGCCGAACGCTGGCTCGGCGCGCCGGTGGCCGTGCGTTCGGATGCCGACCACGCATTGCAGGCCGTGCGCTCGTTGTGGAACCTGCGCCAGTTCGACCTGGCCGCGCGCGCACGCGGCTCGCGCTGGCTGCGCGACGCGTGGCGCCGCGGGCTGAGCCCCGCCTGGCGCCCGGCGCGGCTCGGGTTGCTCGCGTTGATCGTGCTGAATCTGGTCGGAATCAACCTGTGGGCGCTGCGGCAGCGCGGCGAGATCGAGGGCCGCAAAGAGGCGATGGTGGCGCTGCTCAAGGCAAGCCATCCGCAGATCGGCACCATCATCGACGCTCCGGTCCAGATGCGGCGCGCCACCGACACCTTGCGCGCCGCAGCCGGCCGTGTCGGCGACGCCGACTTCGAGGCTGCGCTGGCCGTGGCGACGCAGGCCTGGCCCGATGGCCAGGCGCCGGTGCAATCGTTGCGCTTCGAGGCCGGCAAGCTCACGCTGGTGGTGGGCGTGTGGAGCGCCGATCAGATCGAGCGCTTTCGCGCCAGCCTGCGTTCGGCCGGCTGGAGCGTGGAGTCGGCCGAGGGCCGATTGGTCCTGACGCGCGCCAGCGATACCGGTCGGAGCTCCGTGTGAACGACACCTGGCACGCACGCTGGCAACCGCTGCAGGAGCAAGGCCTCGCCGCCTGGCGGGGTCGTACGCCGCGTGAACGCATCACGCTCGTGTCCATGGCGCTGGTGGTGGTCTTCTTCCTGGTGTGGGCACTGCTGGTGGCACCCGCGCTGGCCACCATGCGTAGCGCGCCGCCCCAGCTCGAGGCGCTCGACGCGCAACTGCAGCAGATGCGCGCGATGGCGGCCGAGGTGCGCGACTTGCGCAACACCACTCCGGTGCCGGCCGCGCAGGCGGGCCTGGCCATCAAGTCGGCCGTCGAACGCCATGGCGACAAGGTGCGCCTGAACCTGCAGGCCGACCGCGCGCTGGTGACCCTGCAAGGCGCCAGCCCCGAACAGCTGCGGGCCTTGTTGGTCGAGGCACGCAGTGCGGCGCGGGCGCGCCCGATCGAGGCGCAGCTGACCCGTGGGCCGGCCGGCTTCAGTGGCACGCTGGTGTTCAACCTCGGGGGCAGTTGATGGAGCTGCGTTGGCCCGCTTGGTTGACTCGGCGCGCACGATCGGGCCGCCTGTCACGCCTGAACCCCAGTGCCTTTCAGAATTCGACGCTGGCCGAATTGGCCTGGCAGCGTGCGCGCCGGGCATCGAGCCGCTGGGCACTCTGGGGTGCCGCGGTCGGCACGCTCGTGGGGCTGGTGGTGTTCGCGCCCGCGAGCTGGTTGGCCGGCGCGGTCGCGCGTGCCACCGACCAGCGCCTGCTGCTGGCCGATGCCCAAGGCAGCGTGTGGAGCGGCAGCGCGCAACTCGTGTTGACCGGCGGCGTGGGCAGCCGCGACGCCGCCGCGCTGCCTGGCCGCGTGCGCTGGCAGATTCGGCCGCGCTTGAATGGCGTCGAGCTGGCGCTGAACCAGGCCTGCTGTCTCGACCGCGAGTTGATCGTGCAGTTCAGGCTGGGCCTCGGGCGCTATCAAGTGATGGTGCCGGCGCAACCGCAGGCGCTGGGCCACTGGCCCGCGGCCTGGTTGGCCGGGCTGGGCACGCCGTTCAACACCATGCAGCTCGGTGGCACCCTGCGTTTGACCAGCAACGGCATGACGATCGAGTCGGTGCAAGGTCGCTGGCGCGTGATCGGCGGCCTGGATTTCGACCTGCTCGGGGTGTCGTCGCGCCTGTCCACCCTCGACACGCTGGGCAGCTACCGCTGCAGCGTGCGCGGCGGCGCCGCCAGCGGTGACACCGCGACAGTGAATCTGGACACACTCGAAGGCGCGCTGCGCCTGTCGGGCAGCGGACAATGGACGGGTTCCCGGGTGCGCTTTCGCGGCGAGGCCAGCGCTGCAGAAGGCCAGGAAGCGGCATTGAACAATCTGCTCAACATCATCGGCCGGCGCCAAGGCGCGACGTCGGCCATTTCAATCGGATGACCATGGATCGACACGGACTCCACGCCCGCCTGCGCAGCCGCTGGTGGCGCGCCGCCCGTGCCGCGGCGGCGGTGGTGACGCTGGCATGGGCCGGCTGGCCCGCTGCTGCGCAACCCGCGGCCCCCGGTGCCGCCGCCAGCCAGTCACGCCCCGCATCCGCGCGCGGCCAAAGTCCTGCACTGCGCTCCACCGCCCCTGTGACGGTGAACTTCGTCAACGCCGACATCGAGGCGGTGACCCGTGCCATGGCGGTGATGATCGAGCGCCAGATCATCGTCGACCCGCGCGTCAAGGGCACGATCACCGTGTACAGCGAGCAACCGGTGTCGGTGCGCGAGGCCTACCTCAATTACCTAGCCGCACTGCGCGGCCTGGGCTTCACGCTGGTCGACTCGGCAGGCCTGCTCAAGGTGGTGCCCGAAGCCGACGCCAAGCTGCAGGCGGGCACCGTGCAGATCGGCGCTCCGGGCCAGCGCGGTGACCAGGTGCTGACGCAGATCTTCAAGCTCAACCACGAGAACCCCAACAACTTGGTGGCGGTGCTCAGGCCGTTGATCAGCCCGAACAACACCATCAACGCCAACCCCGGCAACAACACGCTGGTCATCACCGACTACGCCGACAACCTGCAGCGCATCGCCAAGATCATCGCAGCGCTGGACCAACCGGGCAGCACCGACGTGGAGGTGATTCCGCTGCAGTACGCGGTGGCAGCCGACGTGGCCATCGTGGTGCAGCGGCTGGGTGATGGTGGCGCTGCGATACCCGGCGCCCCCGGCGTCGCGGCCGCCGGACTGTCGGTGCTGGCCGAGTCGCGCAGCAACTCTCTGATCGTGCGCGCCGGCAACGCGGCGCGTTTGGCTTCGGTGCGCTCGTTGATCGAGAAGCTCGATCGACCCTCCACCGGCGGGCCGGCCGGAACGATCAATGTCGTGTACCTCAAGAACGCGGACGCCACCAAGCTGGCCACCGTGTTGAGAGCCGCCTTTGGCGGCGGCTCCGGCGGCGGTGGTGGCGCCCTGACTGCGGTGGGCGCCAGTCCGGCCGCGCCTGGGGGCGCTGCGGCCACGGCGGCTACCACCCCGGTGGCAGCGTCGGCCCAACCGTCCACCGGCGGCTTCATCCAGGCCGACCCGGCCACTAACTCGCTGATCATCACCGCGCCCGATCCGTTGTACCGGCAGATCCGCGCCGTCATCGACCAGCTCGACTCGCGCCGCGCGCAGGTGTTCGTCGAATCCATGATCGTCGAGATGGACGCGCAGAAGGCCGCCGATTTTGGTTTCCAGTGGCAGGGCTTGCTGGGTCGCAACGGCGACCGCACCGGCTTGGTCGCGGGCACCAATTTCGGTAGCGGTTCCGACAACATCATCAACCTGTCCGTGGGTGCCGCGCAGGGATCGCTCACCACGCCACCCAGCCCCGGGCTCAACGTCGGCATCATCCGCAACTACAACGGCGTGTACACGCTGGCGTCTCTGGCGCGCTTCCTGGAGTCGGTGACGGGCACCAACATCGTGTCCACGCCCAACCTGATTGCGCTGGACAATGAAGAAGCCAAGATCGTGGTCGGCCAGAACGTGCCGTTCGTCACCGGCAGCTTCACCAACACCGGCTCCACCACCAGCACGGTGAACCCTTTTCAGACGATCGAGCGCAAAGACGTCGGTCTGACCTTGAAGGTGAAGCCCCAGATCGGCGAAGGCGGCGTGGTGCGCATGACCGTCTTTCAAGAGAACTCCAGCGTCGTGGCCACCACCACCACCAACACGAGCGGCCCGACCACCAACAAGAACTCGATCGAGACGACGGTGGTCGTCAACGACGGCCAGATCATGGTGCTGGGTGGGCAGCTCAAGGACCAGTACGACGGCAACGAGAACCGGGTGCCCGGTCTGGGCGACATCCCCATTCTCGGCAACCTGTTCAAGAACGAGAGCCGGACGCGGCAAAAGACGATGCTGCTGGTGTTCCTGCGCCCGGTCGTCCTGCGCGACGCGCAGGCCGCCGAATCGCTGTCGATCGACCGCTACGAAGCCATCCGCGCCGAACAGATCAATGCCCAGCCCAAACGCAACGTGCTGGTGCCGGTCGACGCCCCGGTGGCGCCACCGCTGCGCGCGCCAGCGCCCGCATCGGCGGCCAGCCAATGAGCCCCGCATGAGCACGACCCGCCACCCGCTCCCCTACGCCTTCGCCAAGGCCAACACGCTGCTGCTCGAGGACGACGGCGCGCAGCGTGTGCTGTGGGCCGCCGACAACTCGAGCGCCAGCGCGCTGTCGGAGGTGGTGCGCCTGTTCGACGTCACCAGCTTCGAGCGTGAGGCCGCCGGCATGCTGACCCAGCGCATCGCCGCGGCGTACGCAGGCGGCGAATCGAGCGCGGCCGCGGTGGTGGGCGAAGTCGAGAGCGCGGTCGACCTGAGCCGCCTGATGCAGGAGCTGCCGGCGGTCGAAGACCTGCTCGAGGCGGCCGACGACGCGCCGATCATCCGCATGCTCAACGCGCTGCTGACCCAGGCCGCCAAGGACGGCGCCAGCGACATCCACATCGAGCCCTACGAGCGCTCGAGCTCGGTGCGCTTTCGTGTCGACGGCACGCTGCGCGAGGTGGTGCAGCCCAACAAGGCGCTGCATGCGGCGCTGATCTCGCGCCTGAAGATCATGGCCGAGCTCGACATCGCCGAGAAGCGCTTGCCGCAAGACGGCCGCATCTCGCTGCGCATCGGCGGCCGCGCGGTCGATGTGCGGGTGTCCACGCTGCCCGCGGCCCATGGTGAGCGCGCGGTGCTGCGCCTGCTCGACAAGACCGAGAGCAAGTTCACTCTCGAAGGGCTGGGCATGAGCGGCGAGGTGATGCGCCGCTTCGTGCATCTGATCGAGCAACCGCACGGCATCGTGCTGGTCACCGGCCCCACCGGCTCAGGCAAGACCACCACGCTGTACGCCTCGTTGTCGCGGCTGCCCACCGCCACCACCAACATCCTGACGGTGGAGGATCCGGTCGAATACGAGTTACCGGGCATCGGCCAGACGCAGGTCAATCCGAAGATCGACCTCACCTTCGCCAAGGCGCTGCGCGCCTTCCTGCGCCAGGACCCCGACGTCATCATGATCGGCGAGATCCGCGACGTCGAAACCGCGCAGATCGCCATCCAGGCCTCGCTCACCGGCCACCTGGTGCTGGCCACCGTGCACACCAACGATGCGCCATCGAGCGTGACGCGGCTGATCGACATGGGTGTTGAGCCATACCTGTTGAGCTCGTCTCTGCTGGGCGTGCTGGCGCAACGCCTGGTGCGCAAGCTGTGCATGCATTGCCGGCGTCGCGACGACGCCGGTCGCTGGCATCCGGTGGGTTGCGAACGCTGCGCGCAGACCGGCTACAAGGGCCGCACCGGCGTCTACGAGTTGATGACCGTGGACGACAAGCTGCGCTCGCTGATCCACAACCGCGCGGCGGAGAGCCAGGTCTTCGTGGCCGCCGAAGCGCAGGGCATGCGCCCGATGCGCGAAGACGGCCAGCGCCTGGTCGATGAAGGCATCACGTCGCTCGAAGAGGTGCTGCGCGTCACGCGCGATTGAGATGACCGCCCTCACGCTTGTCGCCCCGCGCCTGCGCGGCGCACCGCGCTAACCGGACCCGCACACGAGCATGCCGGCCTACCGCTTTGAAGCCCTCGATGCCCAAGGCAAGCCCCGCACGGGCCTGCTCGAAGGCGACAACGCCAAGGCCGTGCGCTCGCAACTGCGTGGCCAGGGCCTGGTGCCGATCGGCGTCGAGGCGGTGGCCGCAGCGCTCGGCGCCGACGCGCGCGTGCGCTTCACGCGCCGAACCTTCAGCAGCACCTCGCTGGCGGTTTGGACGCGCCAGCTCGCGGGTCTTGTCGGCGCAGGCCTGCCGTTGGAGCGAGCGCTCACAGCACTGTCCGATGAATCCGAGGACCCGCGCCAGCGCGATCTCGTCGCGCACTTGCGCGCCGAGGTCAACGCCGGGTCGACCTTTGCGCGCGCGCTGGGCAGCGCGCCCCGCGAATTCGACGACGTGTACCGCGCGGTGGTCGCAGCCGGCGAACAAAGTGGTGCGCTGGGCACCGTGTTGGAGAAACTGGCCGACGATCTGGAGGAGCGCCAGGCGCTGCGCGCCAAGCTGCTCGGCGCCGCGTTGTACCCGGCGATCGTCTCGGCCATCGCGCTGCTGATCGTGATCTTTCTGGTCACCTACGTGGTGCCGCAAGTCGCCAGCGTGTTCGTCAACAGCAAACGTGCGTTGCCGTTTCTGACGGTCGCTATGCTGGGCATCAGCGCCTTCGTTCGCCATTGGGGCTGGCTGGTCGCGTTGGCCGTTGCCGCCGGCGGCGCCATGTTGTGGTTCTCGCTGCGCAACGAGGCCTTCCACGAACGCTTCGACGCGATGTGGCTCGGCCTGCCGCTGGTCGGCCGCCTGGCCCGCGGCTACAACGCAGCGCGATTCGCCGGCACGCTGGCCATGTTGGCCGGCGCCGGTGTCCCGATCCTCAAGGCGCTCCAAGCCGCCGCCGAGACGTTGGCCAACCGCGCGTTGCGCGCCGACGCTGTCGACGCGCTGGCGCAGGTGCGCGAGGGCGCGCCGTTGGCCTCTGCACTGGCTGGGCGCAAACGTTTTCCCGGCCTGCTGGCGATGTTCGCGCGCCTGGGCGAACAAACCGGCGAGTTGCCGATCATGCTGGCACGCGCGGCCAAGCAGTTGAGCGGCGAAGTGCAGCGCCGCGCGATGGCGCTGGCCACCATCCTGGAGCCGCTGCTGATCGTGGCCATGGGTGGCGTGGTGATGCTGATCGTGCTGGCCGTGCTGCTGCCGATCATCCAGCTCAACACCTGGGTGCGCTGAGCCCGTGCGCAGGTTGCAGGCGCCTTCCCACCACCTCGGGGGAGTCGCTGAACCGGCTGCGGGCTCCCGGCAACCCACCCGCATGGCATGTCGGACTCACAATTGCGTGACATGTCCAGCGTTATTCAAGGTGACGGCGGGCGCGGTGTTTGCTTCAATGAAGATGCGCCCATGGCGACATGGAGGTCTGCGATGAAGAGCTCCCACGAACTGGTTCCGATGCGCGGCCGCGGCAACATCCCGATCGCGAAGATGCGCGCCGTCTACCGCTGCGACGAGGTCGAGCGCCGCCTGACCAAGCTGCCGCCCAAGGAGCACGAGAGCCTGCGTGCCACCTACGAGCGCATGCTCGAAAAAGGCCCCGAGCGTTTCCAGGTCAAGCCGGCTGGCCTGCCGGCGATGGAGCACCTGTACGACGAGATGCCCAACTTCGCCGAAGTGCTCGACGACGTGAAGCGCCAGCTCGCGCTGTGCCAGGACAGCCGCGACGCGCTCGAGATCGCACCCACGCTGCTGTTGGGTCCGCCCGGCGTCGGCAAGACCCATTTCGCGCGCCAGTTGTCGGCGCTGCTCGGCACCGGCATGGGCTTCGTGTCGATGAGTTCGCTCACCGCCGGCTGGGTCTTGTCGGGCGCCTCGTCGCAGTGGAAGGGCTCGCGCCCGGGCAAGGTGTTCGAAACGCTGGTCGATGGCCAATACGCCAATCCGGTGATGGTGGTCGACGAGATCGACAAGGCCAGCGCCGAACACGCCTACGACCCGCTGGGCGCGCTGTACAGCCTGCTCGAGATCGACACGGCGTGCAGCTTCACCGACGAGTTCGCCGAAGTGGCGATCGACGCCAGCCAGGTGATCTGGATCGCCACCGCCAACGACGACCGCGCGATTCCCGAGCCGATCCTCAACCGCATGAACGTCTACCAGGTCGAGGCACCCGATCCCGACGCGGCGCGCGGCATCGCGTTGCGGCTGTACGAACGCATCCGCAACGGCCACGACTGGGGCGAGCGTTTCGAGCTGCGGCCGTGCGACGCCGTGCTCGACCAGCTGTCGATGCTGGCGCCGCGCGAAATGCGACGTGCCTGGATGACCGCCTTCGGCAACGCTCGCCTGGACGGCCGCGGCAGCATCGAGTTGCGCGACCTGCCCGCGCCGTCGAGCCGGCGCTCGCCGATCGGCTTCGTGCAGTAGCGCGCAGCGCAGATCGCGAGCTCGCGGCCCGCGGCATCGACCCGCGGTGGGCTCGTATCATCGAGCGGTGCCCACCACGCTCGAAGGCCAGCTCGTCGTCGCGATCTCGTCGCGCGCGCTGTTCGACTTCGAAGAGGAGAACCGCGTCTTCGAAGCCCACGACGATCGCGCCTACATGCAGCTGCAACTGCAGCGCCTCGATCAGCCTGCGCGGCCCGGCGTGGCGTTCTCGCTGGTGCACAAGCTGCTCGCGTTCAACCGAGACGAGTCACGCGTCGAAGTGGTGATCCTGTCGCGCAACGATCCGGTGTCGGGCATGCGAGTATTCCGCTCGGCGCAGCACTACGGTCTGCCCGTTCAGCGCGGGGTCTTCACGCGCGGCCAGTCGCCCTGGCGCTACCTGAGGCCGCTCAACGCCAATCTGTTCCTCTCGGCCAACGAGGCCGACGTGCGCTCGGCGCTCGACGCCGGTGTGCCGGCCGCGCGCGTGGTGCCGCACAGCACGCGTGCCTCCGACGCCCACCCGCACGAGGTGCGCATCGCCTTCGATGGCGATGCCGTGTTGTTCTCCGACGAAGCAGAGCGCGTGTACCAACGCGACGGGCTCGATGCCTTCCACCTGCACGAGCGCGAGCGTTCAGCGATGCCGCTGGCCCCCGGCCCATTCAAGCCGCTGCTCGAGGCGCTGCACCGCCTGCAGCGCACGCCGCCGCGCGACATGCGCATCCGCACCGCGCTGGTCACCGCGCGCAGCGCGCCGGCGCACGAACGCGCGATCCGCACGCTGATGGACTGGCGGATCGAGATCGACGAGGCCATGTTCCTGGGCGGCCTTTCGAAGGGCGAATTCCTGCGCGAGTTCGAACCCGACTTCTTCTTCGACGACCAGACCGGCCACGTGAATGCCGCATCCGAGCATGTGCCTTCCGGACACGTGGCATCGGGCGTGACCAATCCTCCCGCCGCGTCCTGACGCTCGACGCGCTAGGCTCACAGGCTGTAGCTGCGCAGCTGATCCAGGTCGAGCACGCGCACGCCGCCGTATTCGATGCGGATCACCTGCGCGTCCTGCAGCGCGCTCAAGGCCTGGTTGACCCGCTGCCGCGACAGACCCACAAGGTATCCCAACTCCTGCTGCGTGATGCGCAGCAAGCGGCCGACGCCCGGGTACAGCACCGGATGGAACAACGCCGCCAGGCTGCGCGCCACGCGCACGTCGGGGTCGCTCATGCGGTCGATCTCGCGCGCGGCGATGAATTGACCGAGCCGCTCGTTGAGTTGGCGCATCACGAAGCGGTTGAAGCCGATCGAGCGGTCGAGCAGCCAGTCGAAGGTGGGCACGGTGATGCCCGCGACCAGGCTCTTGCGCAGGGCCTGGATGTTGTAGCGGTAGGGCTCGTGTTTCAAGCAAGTGCCCTCGCCGAACCAGCCACCCGGCGGCACGCCGGTGAAGGTGATCGGCATGCCGATGGCGCTGTCGTTGCTCATCTTGAGCAAGCCATCGATCAAGCCGAACCAGAAGGTCACCGGCCGCCCCACGCGGCACAGGAACTCGCCGCTTTCGGCGCGCAACACCCGCATGTTGGCCGCCGCCACTGTCGCCTCGTCAGCCTTCAGAGTGGCCATCCATGGCACGCCGGCCAGCTCGTCGACGGTGGGTGATCGCGAGCGCGCGAGCAGCGCAGAGGCGGACGACGCGAGGACTTGGCTCATTGGTGGAAACACCGATGGGGCTGGACCCTTAGATTGTCGTCAGACAGACAACTTGGCGTCAAACTTTTCCCTAGCATCGCGGTCCGAACCAGCTGAGCTTTCAGGGGAGCGCCAGCCCGTGCAGACCTTTCCGCAAATGATGTGGGCCCACGCGAAGCAACGGCCCGACGCGCCGGCACTGCGCGAAAAGAGCTACGGCATCTGGCAGACCACCACCTGGGCGCAGCTCGGCGCGCTGGTACGCAACCTGGCCTGCGGGTTCGCCGAGGCCGGATTGAAGCGCGGCGAGCATGTGGTGGTGATCGGCGAGAACCGGCCGCGCCTGTATGCATCGATGCTGGCCGCGCAGTCGCTGGGTGCGGTTCCGGTGCCGCTGTACCAGGACGCGGTGGCCAGTGAGTTCGTCTTTCCGATCAACAACGCCGAGGTGCGTTTCGGAATCGTCGAAGACCAGGAACAGGTCGACAAGCTGCTCGAGCTGCGCGCGCAGTGCCCGCAACTCTCGCGCATCTGGTACGACGACCCGCGCGGCTTGCGCCACTACGACGAACCGGGCCTCGCATCGCTGGACAGTTTGATCGAAGCCGGCCGCGCCTACGACGCATCGCACGTCGGCCTCTACGACGCCGAAGTCGCCGCGGGCGAGGCCGACGACGTGGCGGCGATGTTCTTCACCTCGGGCACCACCGGCAACGCCAAGGGCGTGGTGCACACGCACTTCACGCTGCTCGATCGCGCGGCCGCGGGCAAAGCGTTCGACAAGCTCACCGAGAACGAAGAGGTGCTGGCCTACATGCCACCGGCCTGGATCGGCCAGAACATCTTCAGCTACGCGCAGTGGTTGGCCTGCGGCTACATCGTCAACTGCCCCGAGTCGGCATCCACGGTGATGATCGATCTGAAGGAGATCGGACCAACCTACTACTTCGCGCCGCCGCGCATCTTCGAAGGCCTGCTCACCAGCGTGACGATCCGCATGGAAGACGCGTCGCGCTTGAAGAAATGGCTCTACAAGGCCTGCATGTCGGTGGCGCACCGCGTCGGCCCTGCGCTGATGGACGGCAAGCCGGTCTCTCTCGTCGACCGCCTGAAATACCGGTTGGGCGACTGGTTCATCTTCGGCCCGCTGCGCAACACGCTCGGCTTCTCGCGCGTGCGCGTGGCCTACACGGCAGGCGAGGCGATCGGCCCCGACCTGTTCACCTTCTACCGCTCGATCGGCATCAACCTGAAGCAGCTCTACGGCTCGACCGAGACCGCGGTCTTCGTGTGCCTGCAGCCCGACCACGAGGTCAGGGCCGACACGGTGGGCGTGCCGATCGAGGGCGTGGAGATCAGGTTGGACGATTCCGGTGAGATCCTGGTGCGCTCGCCCGGGCTGTTGAAGGAGTACTACAAGAATCCCGCCGCCACCGCCGAGGTGCTGACGCGCGACGGCTGGTACCACACCGGCGACGCCGGCTTCATCGACGCCGGCGGCCACCTGAAGATCATCGACCGCGCCAAGGATGTCGGCCGCATCATGGGCGGGCCCAACGACGGCGCGCTGTTCGCGCCGAAATACGTGGAGAACAAGCTGAAGTTCTTCCCGTACATCAAGGAGGCGGTGGCCTTCGGCGACAAGCGCGACCGCGTCTGCGCCTTCATCAACATCGACTTCGACGCCGTGGGCAATTGGGCCGAGAAGCGCAACCTGCCCTACGCCGGCTACACCGACCTGGCGTGCAAGCCCGAGGTGTTCAACCTCGTGCGCGAATGCGTCGAGCAGGTCAATGCCGACCTGGCCGCGGACGACAAACTCGCCGGCAGCCAGATCAGCCGCTTCCTGATCCTGCACAAGGAGCTCGACGCCGACGACGGCGAACTCACGCGCACGCGCAAAGTGCGCCGCGGCCATATCGCCGACAAGTACCAGGTCTTGATCGACGCCTTGTACGGCGGCAAGAGCGAGCAGTTCATCGAGACGGCAGTGAAGTTCGAGGATGGCCGCACGGGAAGCGTGTCGGCCACGCTGAGGATCACCGACGTCAAGACATACCCCGCGATGAAGCGGGCGGCATGAACAACCGCTCCATCGGCGACGTCGTGCTCGACGTCAAGAACATCAGTCTGAGCTTCGGCGGCGTGAAGGCGCTCACCGACATCAGCTTCGACGTGCGCGAGCACGAGGTGCGCGCCATCATCGGGCCCAACGGCGCGGGAAAGAGCTCGCTGCTCAATTGCATCAACGGCGTCTACCAGCCCCAGCGGGGCACCATCACGTTCCGCGGCCACATCTTCCAGCACATGAACTCGCGCCAGGTCGCCGAGATGGGCGTGGCACGCACCTTCCAGAGCCTGGCACTGTTCAAGGGCATGAACGTGGTCGACAACCTGATGTCGGGCCGCAACCTGAAAATGAAGACCAACATCTTCCAGCAGGCCTTCCGGCTGGGCGCCGCGCAACGCGAGGAAATGGCGCACCGCGAATTCGTCGAGCACATCATCGACTTCCTGGAGATCCAGCCCTACCGCAAGACCCCGGTGGGCCGCTTGCCCTACGGCTTGCAGAAACGCGTCGACCTCGGCCGCGCGCTGGCAATGGAGCCGCAGGTGCTGCTGCTCGACGAGCCGATGGCCGGCATGAACGTCGAGGAGAAGCAGGACATGTGCCGCTTCATCCTCGACGTCAACGACGAGTTCGGCACCACGATCGTGCTGATCGAACACGACATGGGCGTGGTGATGGACATCTCCGACCGCGTGGTGGTGCTCGACTACGGCAAGAAGATCGGCGACGGCTCGCCACAGCAGGTTCGCGACAACCCCGAGGTGATCAGCGCCTACCTCGGCACCGCCCACTGACGTCCGATTCAGATGGGACCCTTCCTCGAAACCCTGATCGGCGGCCTGATGACGGGCATGCTGTATTCGCTGGTCGCGCTGGGCCTGGTGTTGATCTTCAAGGCCTCGGGCGTGTTCAACTTCGCACAGGGCGCGATGGTGCTGTTCGCAGCGCTGGCGATGGCGCGCTTTGCCGAATGGATCCCCAGGCTCACCGGCATCGACAACAAGGTCGCAGCCAACCTGCTGGCCTTTGCGCTGGCTCTGGTGGTCATGGTGGCGGTGGCGTGGCTGGTCGAACGATTGGTGCTCGGCAAGCTGGTCAACCAGGAAGGCGTCACGCTGCTGATGGCCACGCTGGGCATCGCCAACTTCATGGACGGGTCGGGCCAGGTCGTCTTCGGATCCGACATCTACAAGATCGACATCGGCATGCCCAAGGAACCGATCTTCCTGTTCGACAAGGTGTTCGAGGGCGGCATCCTCGTCAACCAGGAAGACCTGGTGGCTGCCGCGGTCGCGGCCTTGCTGGTCGGCGCACTGGCCGCCTTCTTCCAGTACACCGGCACCGGACGCGCTCTGCGCGCCGTGGCCGATGATCATCAGGCGGCGCAATCGATCGGCATTCCGCTCGGCCGCATCTGGGTGATCGTCTGGAGCGTCGCCGGCTTCGCGGCGTTGGTGGCCGGCATCATCTGGGGCAGCAAGCTGGGCGTGCAGTTCTCGCTGTCGCAGGTGGCGCTCAAGGCCTTGCCGGTGGTGATCCTCGGCGGCCTGACGTCCGTGCCGGGCGCGATCATCGGCGGGCTCATCGTCGGCGTCGGCGAGAAGGTCTCCGAGGTGTATGCGGGTCCCTATTTCGGCGGCGGAATCGAGATCTGGTTCGCCTATGTGCTGGCCTTGCTCTTCCTGCTCGTGCGGCCGCAGGGATTGTTCGGCGAGAAGATCATCGATCGGGTCTGAGCCATGCTCTACAGGGAAAACGGCCAATTCAAGACCCGCTACGCAAGCGACCAGCAGATCTTCCCGATCCTGCAGGACCGGGTGCTGATGCTGGCGCTGATCGCGTTTGCCTTCGTGGGCGTGCCGCTGCTGGCGCCCGAATACTTGTTCCGCGCCATCCTGATTCCGTTTCTGATCCTGTCGCTGGCTGCACTCGGGCTGAACATCCTGGTGGGCTATTGCGGACAGATCTCGCTGGGTACCGGCGGCTTCATGGCGGTGGGGGCCTATGCGGCCTACAACATGATGGTGCGCATCGACGGCATGCCGTTGATTCCGGCGATCCTGTTCGGCGGCCTGGTCGCCACGGTGGTGGGCGTGCTGTTCGGCATCCCGAGCCTGCGCATCAAGGGCCTGTATCTCGCGGTGGCCACGTTGGCGGCGCAGTTCTTCACCGACTGGGCCTTCTTGCGCATCAAGTGGTTCACCCACGATTCGTCGTCCGGCTCGGTCAACGTGAGCGACCTCCACGTGCTGGGCTGGCGCATCGAGTCGCCCGCCGACAAGTACCTGTTCTGCCTGGGTTTCGTCGCATTGTTCGCGTTGGTGGCCAAGAACCTGGTGCGCAGCCACATCGGTCGCGAATGGATGGCGATACGCGACATGGACGTGGCCGCCGAGGTGATCGGCATCCGGCCGGTGTACGCCAAGCTGATGGCCTTCGCCGTGAGTTCGTTCTTCGTCGGCGTCGCCGGCGCACTGTGGGGCTTCGTGCACCTGGGCGCGTGGGAGCCCGCCGCCTTCGACATCAACCGCTCGTTCCAGTTGCTGTTCATGGTGATCATCGGCGGACTCGGCTCGATCATGGGCAGCTTCTTCGGTGCTGCCTTCCTGGTCGTGCTGCCGATCGTGCTGGACAACCTGCCCTACTGGTTCGGCATCCCGGTGGACACCGCGCTGGCATCGCATCTGGCGCTGATCATCTTCGGCTCGCTGATCGTCTTCTTCCTGGTCGTCGAGCCGCGCGGCCTGGCGCGCCTGTGGTCGATCGGCAAGGAGAAGCTGCGGCTGTGGCCGTTCCCGCATTGACTTCACATGGCCACCGAAACCCCCGACCGATCGAACCCACTGACGAACGATCCGTCCAAGACGTTCTCATCCCGCACTGACCAGTGCTTTTCAAGACGACTGGAGACATTCATGAAACTGAAGACCTTTGCGCTCGCGGCCTCGCTGTGCGCCGCAGGCGCTGCCACGCTCGCCACCTCGCCGGCGTTCGCGCAGGCCAAGGAGCAGTTCTTCCCAGCGTTGGTCTACCGCACGGGCGCCTACGCACCCAATGGCGTGCCCTTCGCCAACGGCTACATCGACTATCTGAAGCTGGTCAATGCCAAGGGCGGCATCAACGGCGTCAAGATCGTCTGGGAAGAGTGCGAGACCGGCTACGCCACCGACAAGGGCGTGGAGTGCTACGAACGCCTGAAGGGCAAGTACGGTGGTGCCACGCTGTTCCAACCTCTGTCCACCGGCATCACGTTTGCGCTGACCGAGAAGGCGCCGGGCGACAAGATCCCGTTGATCACGGCCGGCTACGGCCGCGCGGATTCGGCCGATGGCATGGTGTTCAAGTGGAACTTCCCGCTGCTGGGCACCTACTGGACGGGCGCAGACATCCTGATCCAGCACATCGCCAAGAAGGAAGGCGGCCTGGACAAGCTCAAGGGCAAGAAGATCGCGCTGGTCTACCACGACAGCCCGTACGGCAAGGAGCCGATCGCTGCGCTGCAAGAGCGCGCCAAGCTCGACAACTTCGACCTGCAGTTGCTCCCCGTCACGGCCCCTGGTATCGAGCAGAAGGCCACCTGGCTGCAGATCCGGCAAAGCCGGCCCGACTACGTGCTGCTGTGGGGCTGGGGCGTGATGAACTCGGCCGCCTTGAAGGAAGCCGTCGCCACCGGCTACCCGCGCGAGAAGATGTATGGCGTGTGGTGGTCCGGCGCCGAACCCGACGTCAAGGACCTCGGCGCTGCAGCCAAGGGCTACAACGCGCTGGCCATGCAGCATGGCGCCTCGCATGACGCCAAGGTCGTTCAGGAGGTGCTGGCGCTGGTGCACGACAAGGGCCAGGGCACGGGCCCGAGGGATGAGGTCGGACAGGTGCTCTACATGCGCGGCCTGCTCTCGTCGATGATGGGCGTCGAAGGCGTCAAGCGTGCGCAAGAGCGCTTCGGCAAGGGCAAGGTGATGAGCGGCGAGCAGGTGCGCTGGGGCCTGGAGAACCTGGCGCTGGACCAGAAGAAGCTCGACGCGCTCGGCTTCTCCGGCGTGATGCGGCCGGTGTCCACTTCGTGTGCCGACCACCTCGGCTCGAGCTGGGCGCGCATCCACACCTGGGACGGCAGCAAGTGGGTCTTCAGCTCCGACTGGTACCAGGCCGACGATGCGATCCTGAAACCGATGGTCAAGGCCTCGGCCAACAAGTACGCGGCCGACAAGAAATTCGAGCGTCGCACGCCGGAGGATTGCCAGTCCTGACGACGCCGTCTGCTTGCCGCGCCCCGCCATGCGGGGCGTGCAGCCGGGCCGCCCGCGGCCCCGGCTGCAGGGCAAAGCGCATGTCTCGTGTGCTTTGCCCTGCACAGGACCCCACCATGTCCAGCCCGCTTCTGAACGTCAACGGCATCGAGGTCATCTACAACCACGTGATCCTGGTGCTCAAGGGCGTCTCGCTGCAGGTGCCGGAGAGCGCCATCGTCGCGCTGCTGGGCGGCAACGGCGCCGGCAAGACGACCACGCTGCGCGCGGTCAGCAACCTGCTGGCCGGCGAGCGTGGCGAGGTGACCAAGGGGTCGATCGAACTGCGCGGCGAACGCATCGAGAAGCTCTCGACGGCCGACATGGTCGACCGCGGCGTGGTGCAGGTGATGGAAGGCCGGCGCTGCTTCGCGCATCTGACGATCGAGGAAAACCTGCTCACCGGCGCCTATTCGCGCAAGGACGGCAAGGTGGCGATCGCGCAGACGCTCGACAAGGTCTACGCGTACTTCCCGCGGCTGAAGACGCGGCGCGGCGCGCAGGCCGCCTACACCTCGGGCGGCGAGCAGCAGATGTGCGCGATCGGCCGCGCGCTGATGGCCACGCCGAAGATGGTGCTGCTCGACGAGCCGTCGATGGGCCTGGCGCCGCAGATCGTGCAGGAGGTGTTCGAGATCGTGCGCGACCTGAACGCCAAGGAGCGCGTGACCTTTCTGCTGGCCGAGCAGAACACCAACATGGCGCTGCGCTACGCCGACTACGGCTACATCCTGGAAAACGGCCGCGTGGTGATGGACGGCAAGGCGGCCGACCTGCGCGACAACGAAGACGTCAAGGAGTTCTACCTCGGCATGGGCGGCGGCGACCGCAAGAGCTTTCGCGACGTCAAGAGCTACAAGCGCCGCAAGCGCTGGCTCGCGTGAACCGGCACTTCGTTCGCAATGCAAGAAAAGTAGCGCTGCCATGAGCGACGATTGGGGCCTCGCACCCCCGCCCTTCGACGCCGCACAGTCGCTGCTGCAGCTGCAGCGCGCGATGCGCGACGTCAAGCTGGTGGCGCGCGGCAACGGGTTCGAGCTGCGCGGCAAGGCGGTGGTCGAGCTGCAGATCGACGCTACCGCCGTCGCGGCGAGACTGGCGCGGCGCCTCGTGAACACACCCGAGTGGGACCGCTTCACCGTGAAGAGCGCCGCCGACCAGCGCAAGCTGATCGACGAAGTGAAGAAGCGGCTCGCCCGCTGGACTGACGAGGATTGATTGGACGATTGATGCCGCACCCCCAAACCGCCACGCACCACCGCGTGGACTCGTTGTACGACGCGCTCGAAGCGCGCGAGCCGGCGCAGCGCGAGCGCGACGTACTGGCCGCGCTGCCTGCGCTGGTGCGCCGCGCGCAGACCACCGCCGCCGGTGCCGAACGCCTGGGTCGAGTGGACGCCGAGGCGATCACCTCGCGCCAGGCCTTCGCGCGGCTGCCGGTGCTGCGCAAGTCCGAGCTGTTCGAGCGCCAGAAGGCACGCCGCGCCGACGCTGTGCAGTGGGATCCGCTGGGTGGCGCGTCGGCCATCGGCTGGCGCGGCATGGTGGCCGCGCAGGGTGCGCGCCGCGTCTACCAGTCGCCCGGGCCGATCTACGAGCCCGAGGGACTGCAATCCGATCCCTGGCGTATGGCACGCGCGATCTGGGCCGCGGGCTTTCGCGCGGGTGACCTGGTGCACTGCAGCTTCAGCTACCACCTCACACCGGCCGGCGCGATGATGGAATCGGGTGCGCACACCATCGGCTGCACCACGTTCGCGGGTGGCGTGGGCAACACGGAGCTGCAGTTGCAGGCCGTCACCGACCTGCGGCCGCACGGCTACATCGGCACGCCGAGCTTTCTGCGAATCCTGCTCGAGAAGGCGGCCGAGAGCGGCGCGTCTGTGACCTCGATCCGCAAGGCGCTGGTCAGCGGCGAGGCGTTCCCGCCATCGCTGCGCGACTGGCTGCGCGAAGGCGGCGTCGAGGGCTACCAGGCTTACGCCACCGCCGACGTCGGCTTGATCGCCTACGAGACCACGGCGCGCGAGGGCCTGGTGATCGACGAGGGCGTGCTGCTCGAAATCGTGCGACCCGGCACCGACGATCCGGTGCCCGACGGTGAGGTCGGCGAGGTGGTGGTCACCGTGCTGGCCACCGACTACCCGCTGCTGCGCTTCGGCACCGGCGACCTGTCGGCCGTGTTGCCCGGGCGCTGCCCGAGCGGCCGCACCCAGCAACGCATCAAGGGCTGGATGGGTCGCGCCGACCAGACCACCAAGGTGCGCGGCATGCTGATCCATCCGAGCCAGGTCGCCGACGTGGTGCGCCGGCACGCCGAGATCCTGCGCGCGCGTGTGGTGATCGAAGGCGAGATGGCCAGCGACCGCCTGACCTTCAAGGCCGAGGTGTCGGCACAGCCCGACGGCCTGGCCGACGCGATCGCCACCAGCCTGCGCGACATTACCAAGCTGCGCGCCGAAGTGGTGTTGTCCAAGGCAGGCACCCTGCCCAACGACGGCAAGGTGATCGAGGACGTGCGGAGCTACAAGTAACCCCCCGCCGCGGCCTGGCGGCCGGGCCTTCGGCCCCAGGCCGAGCCGGTGGGCTCGGCCCTTCGGCAGGCGAGGTCGCGCGCCGCGCGGCCCGCCGGAGACGGGCGCGCATCTCGCTCGTCAGGTGCGCGAACCCCTACGACTCGCCTTTGACGCCCGCTTCCTTCACCACCTTGGCCCACTTGACGCGCTCTTCGTGCATGAAGGCGTCGAACTTCTCGGCCGAGCCGCCGCCGTCTTCGGCACCGTAGGTGTCCATGCGCTCCTGGACGTCGGCCATCGCGAGGATCGCGTTGACGTCGCCGTTGATCTTCTGCGCGATCGTCTTCGGCAGCTTGCCGGGGCCCACCAGGCCGTACCAGGTGGTGGCCTCGAAGCCAGGGTAGCCCTCCTCCTGCATCGTCGGCACGGTGGGGTGTCCCTTGGCGCGTTTGGTGCGCGTCTGCGCGATCGCGATCACGCGGCCGTTCTTCACGTGCGGCGTGGCCGCGGTCATCGTGTCGAAGCTGTACTGGATCTGGCCGCCGATCAGGTCGGTCAGCAACGGGCCCGAGCCTTTGTAGGGAATGTGCAGCGCGTCGACCTTGGCGCGCAGCTTGAACATCTCGAGCGCCAGGTGCTGCGCCGAGCCCGAACCGGCCGATCCGAAGCTCACGGTGCCCGGTTTCTCTTTGCACAGCGCAACGATGTCCTTGACGGTCTTGGCCGGCACGTTGGGATTCGCGATCAGCAGGTTGGGCGTCACGCCCACCAGCACGATCGACACGAAGTCGCGGTCGAGGTCGTAGCGCAGCTTGGGCTGCAGGCTCGGCGCCAGCGCGTGGCTGTTGATGTGCGCCATCAGCAGCGTCGAGCCGTCGCTCGGCTGCGTCGCCACGTATTCAGCGGCCAGCACGCCGGCGACACCGGCCTTGTTCTCCACCACCACCTGCTGGCTCCACATCTGCGTCAGCTTGACCGACAGCACACGCGCCAGCGCGTCGGTGCCGCCGCCGGGAGGAAAGCCCACGATGATGCGCACCGGCCCGTACGGCCATTGCTGCGCGCGCAGCGCGGGTGCAGCGATCGCGGCCACGGTGGCGCCGGCGGCGCGGAGGATCGAACGACGTTGCATGTGATGCTCCAGATTCGAATCGTGCGCGCGAAGACCCGATGCGTCAGGCCGCCGCGCGCAGCGCCGCGGATTGTGGATGCGTGGCGAAGAAATCCATCAACGCCTGCGTGCCGCTGCCGGCCAGTGCCACGCCGTGCAACTTGAGGCCCATCTCGACGCCGGCCGCCGTGGCCACCAGCGTCAGGTCGTTGCAGTCGCCCAGGTGGCCGATGCGGAACATGCGGCCCTTGACCTTGCCCAGACCGGTGCCGAGCGAGAGGTCGAATCGGCTGTGGATCAGCTGGCGCAACGCGTCGGCATCGACGCCCACCGGGGTGACCACGCCGGTGAGCACCGGGGAGAACACGCTCGCATCGGCGCACTGGATCGGCAAGCCCCAGGCGCGCACCGCGGCACGCACGCCCTCGCCCCACCGGCGATGGCGCGCGAAGACCGCGTCGAGCCCCTGCTCGAGCAGCATGTCGAGCGCTTCGCTGAGCCCGTACAGCAGGTTGGTGTTGGGCGTGTAGGGCCAGTAGCCGCCCTGGTTCGCCTGGATGATCTCGTCCCAGGCCCAGAACGAGCGCGGCAGCTGCGCGCGCTTGGACGCCTCGAGCGCCTTGGGCGACAGCGCGTTGAAGCTGATGCCGGGCGGCAGCATCAAGCCTTTTTGCGAACCGCTGATCGAGACGTCGACACCCCACTCGTCGTGGCGGAAATCGGCGCAGGCCAGGCCCGAGATGGTATCGACCATCAACAGCGCCGGGTGGCCGGCCGCGTCGATCGCGCGGCGCACCGCCGCGATGTCGGAAGTGACTCCGGTGGAAGTTTCGTTGTGCACGACGCATACCGCCCGGATGCGATGCTGCGCGTCGCTGCGCAAACGCTGCTCGATCAAGTCGGCCTGCACGCCGCGCCGCCAGCCGTTGGGCAGCCCGGTGGCCGCGTCGGTGCCCGGCACCGACAGGAACTCGGGCTGCAGCCCCAGGCGCAGCGCCATCTTGTGCCACAGCGCGGCGAAATGGCCGGTCTCGAACATCAGCACCGCATCGCCCGGGCTCATCGTGTTGGCCAGCGCGGCCTCCCAGGCCCCGGTGCCCGACGCGGGATAGATCGCCACCGGATGCCGCGTGCGGAACACCTGCTGGATGCCGGCCAGCACCTTCAGGCCCAGCGCAGCGAACTCCGGGCCGCGGTGGTCGATGGTGGGCAGGCTCAGCGCGCGCAGGATGCGATCGGGCACCGGGCTCGGCCCGGGGATCTGCAGGAAGTGGCGGCCGCTGGGGTGATGGTCGAGCGCGATCATGCGGGTGTGGCGCGTCAGCGCCGAGACAAGACCGGAAGCCGGCATTTTTTGCATACAAAATAGGGTTGTCAAGCCGGGGCTGCGAGCAGTCCCTATGAAAATCTGCCGCCAACGCGGCTTGCCGGCTGCATTTTTTGCATACAAAATTCCGCATCTGCGATCACCTGCCATGGCCGACGTCATCCCGATCCGCAACCCGGTGCTGCATGAGCAGGTGGCCCGCAAGCTGCGCGCCATGCTGGTCGAGGGCCGCATCGCGGCGGGCGCCAAGCTCAACGAACGCGAGCTGTCCGAGCGCTTGCAGGTGTCGCGCACGCCCTTGCGCGAGGCGATCAAGCAGCTGGCGGCCGAAGGCCTGGTGGCGCTCAAGCCGCACCGCGGCGCGGTGGCCATCCAGCTCGACGAGCCCGAGGTGCAACACAGCTTCGAGTTGATGGCAGCGCTCGAAGGCCTGTCGGGCGAGCTGGCGGCGCAGCGCATCGACGAAGCCGAGCTGCAGGCGATCCGTGCGCTGCACTTCGAGATGATGGCCGCGTTCACGCGCCGCGACTTGAGTGCGTACTACCGGCTCAACGCCCAAATCCATGCCGCCATCAACGCCGCGGCCAAGAACCCGGTGCTGGCGCGCACCTACGCGCAGACCAACGCCCGGCTGCAGGCCCTGCGCTTTCGCTCCAACCAGGATGAGCGCAAATGGAAGCGCGCCGTCAAGGAGCATTCGCAGATGATCGACGCGCTGGCCGCGCGCGACGCGGCCGGCCTGCGCAACTTGCTGGTCACGCACCTGAACCACAAGCGCGACGTGGTGCTCGAGATGATGCGCGCCGGCACGCTGAAGATGCCGGCCAAGGCGTAGCAACGGCGGCAACACAGCATGCGTGGCGACGAGCCGATTCACCTGCAACCTGCCGCAACCACCGACACCAGTGTCGCGCTGGCAGCGCGCTTGCGCACTCACACCCGCGGCGAAGTGCGGTTCGACGCCGCCTCGCGCGGCCGCTACGCCACCGACGCGTCGATCTACCAGGTGATGCCAGTGGGCGTGTTCGTGCCGACCGACGACACCGACGTGCGCGCCGCCATCCAGGTCGCCCGCGAGCTCAAGGTGCCGCTGCTGCCGCGCGGCGCGGGCACCAGCCAGTGCGGCCAGACGGTGGGCGCCTGCCTGGTCATCGACGGCAGCAAGCACCTGCGCAGCGTGTTGGCGCTCGACGTCGACGCCGGCACCGCGCGCGTGCAACCGGGCCTGGTGCTCGACCAGCTGAACGCGCAGCTCAAAGGGCATGGCCTGTGGTTTCCGGTCGACGTGTCGACCAGCGCGCAGGCCACGCTCGGCGGCATGGCGGGCAACAACTCGTGCGGCTCGCGCTCGATCGCCTACGGCAACATGGTGCACAACGTGCTCGGCGTGCACTTGCGGCTGGCCGACGGCGCGGCGCTGCACGCCGGCCCGGTGGCTTCCCTCAGCGGCCGCGCGGCCGAGACCGCCCGGGTCGTGCGCGCGCTGGCCGACACGCACCGCGCCAACATCGAGGCGCACTGGCCGCATGTGATGCGCCGCGTTGCCGGCTACAACCTCGACATCTTCCACCCGCAAAGCGAACGCCCCTACACCGGCGACGGCTCGGTGAATCTCGCGCACCTGTTCATCGGCGCCGAGGGCACGCTGGGCTTCACCGAAGCGCTCGATCTGCAGCTGGCACCGCTGCCGCGCGCCAAGGTGCTGGGCGTCGTCAACTTCGCGAGCTTCCACCGTGCGATGGACGCGGCGCAGCACATCGTCAAGCTGCAACCCACCGCGGTGGAGCTGGTCGATCGCACGATGATCGAGCTGGCACGCGCCAACCCGGTTTTCCAGCCGGTGATCGAGAGCGCACTGATCGGCGCGCCCCAGGCGATCCTGCTGGTGGAGTTCAGCGGCGACGACCGCGGCGCGCTGCGTGCCCCGCTGCGTGCGTTGGTCGAGCTGATGGGCGACCTGGGCCTGCCCCACAGCGTGGTCGAGATGCCCGACGAGGCGCCGCAGAAGGCACTGTGGGAGGTGCGCAAGGCGGGCTTGAACATCATGATGAGCCTCAAGGGCGACGGCAAACCGGTGAGCTTCATCGAAGACTGCGCGGTGCCGCTGGAGCATCTCGCCGAATACACCGCTGCGCTGACCGAAGTGTTCGCCCGCCACGGCTGCCGCGGCACCTGGTATGCGCACGCGTCGGTGGGCACGCTGCACGTGCGGCCGATCCTCGACATGCGGCGCGATGGCGCCGTCAAGATGCGCGCGATCGCCGAAGAGGCGTCGCTGCTTGTGCGCCGATTCAAAGGCGCCTACAGCGGCGAGCACGGCGACGGCCTGTGCCGGGGCGAGTGGATCCGTTGGCAGTTCGGGCCCAAATTGAACGAGGCATTTCACGCCATCAAGCAGCACCTCGACCCCGACAACCTGTTCTGCCCGAACCGCATCGTCGATCCGCCGCGCATGGACGATGCGTCGTTGTTCCGCTTCGCGCCCGGCTATCGCACGATCGAGATCAAACCGGCGTTCGACTGGTCGGCCTGGAACGTGCAGAACGATCCGATCACCGAATTGATCAGCGCACCGGGCAGCGGCGGCGATACCACCGGCGGTTTCGCCAAGGCGGTGGAGATGTGCAACAACAACGGCCACTGCCGCAAGTTCGACGCCGGCACGATGTGTCCGAGTTTTCGGGTCACACGCGACGAACAGCACCTGACGCGCGGCCGCGCCAACACGCTGCGGCTGGCGTTGTCGGGCCAGCTGGGCCCCGCCGCGCTCACCGGCGAGGCCGTGCACGAGGCGCTCGACCTGTGCGTCGGCTGCAAGGGCTGCAAGCGCGATTGCCCCACAGGTGTCGACATGGCGCGCATGAAGTTCGAGGTGCAAGCGCAACGCCATGCGCGCTTCGGCGCCTCGCTGAAGGATCACCTGATCGGCCGCCTGCCCGACTACGCGCCCTGGGCGAGCCGGTTGCCGTGGCTGTTCAACCTGCGCAACCGCTCGGCCTGGCTGGCGCGGCTCGGTGAATCGGTGCTCGGGTTGGCGGCGCAGCGACGGCTGCCGCAGTGGCGCCGCGACACGTTCACGCGGCGCGCGTCGTCGCTGCATCTGGCCTCGCGCGACGCGCTGCTGGCGGCGCATGCCGGGGGCGCCAACACCGCGGTACTGTGGACAGACACCTTCAACAACCACTTCGAGTCCGGCAACGCGGTGGCCGCGGCGCGCGTGCTGCAGGCGGCGGGCTACACCGTGCACGCGGCGCAGGGCGCGCGCGGCCGGGCGCCCTGTTGCGGGCGCACCCACCTCGCAGCGGGGCAGACCGTGCGCGCGCGTGCGAAGGCACAGGCATTGATCACCACGCTGCAGCCGTTCGCCGAGCGCGGCATCGCCATCGTCGGGCTCGAGCCGTCGTGCCTACTGACGCTGCGCGACGAATACACGGTGATGGGCCTGGGCGATGGCGCGCGCGCAGTGGCCGCGCAGGCGATGCTGTTCGAGGAATTCGTCGTGCGCGAGTCGCGCGCCGGCCGCTTTGCGCCCGAGTGGCGCGACGCCGAACAACCGATGCTGGTGCACGGCCACTGCCATCAGAAGGCGTTCGGCCTGATGGACGGCGCGCTGGCCGCGCTGCGCCTGATTCCGGGTGCGCAGGTGGCGGCGATCGAAAGCTCATGCTGCGGCATGGCGGGCAGCTTCGGCTATGAAGCCGCGCACCACGAGGCCTCGATGCGCATGGCCGAGCTGTCGCTGCTGCCGGCCGTGCGCGCCGCGGCCGACGCGATCATCGTGGCCGACGGCGCCAGCTGCCGCCAGCAGATCGCCGATGGCGCGGCGCGCCAGGCGCTGCACGTGGCGCAGGTGTTGGCGCAACATCTGGTCGACGACGACCCGATACAGTGGCGCTGACCCCGAAAAGATCTCGGCGCAGTCACTCCGTAGTTTCCGAGTTGTGTCGCGATGGGTCGGCCCCTACGATGGCCCGATCGCGCTGTCGCCCACGTCGCAGCCATCAGGAGAATCGTCATGCAGGCCCGTTGGTGGCTCTTTGCCATGTATGCCGACCGAGCGTTCGATGTCGCGGCACCAAGACGCGCTGCGTGACTGGATCGCGCAGGCGCGCCGCGGCCGGCTGTCGCGCCGCCAATTCGTCGCGGCCGCCATGCGCCTGGGGCTCGGTGCCCCGATGGCGATGCAGCTGCTGACCCACTGCGGCCTGGCGCGCGCGCAGGATCCTTTCGTCTACGCGCCCACGCGGCGCGGCGGCGGCGGCGTGCTGCGCATCCTGTCGTGGCAGGGCGCCACCGGTCTGAACGGGCACTTCGCCAACGGCAGCAAGGACGGGATCGCTGCGCGCCTGTTCTACGAGCCGCTGGCGACCTTCGATCGCGATGGTTCACTGCTTCCGGTGCTGGCCGCAGAGATCCCCAGCGTCGCCAACGGCGGCGTCGCGCGCGATGGTTTGTCGGTGACGTGGCACCTCAAGCGCGGCGTCAGTTGGCACGACGGCGAGCCGTTCACCGCCGACGACGTGGTGTTCACCTGGGATCTGCTGCGCAACCCCGATGCGGCTGCGTTCACGATCGGCTCGTACCAGCCGGTGGCAGCAGCGCGCAAGCTCGACAGCCACACCGTGCGCCTGGAGTTCGCCAGGCCGACGCCGCAGTGGGCCGATGCCTTCGTCGACGGCGCCGTGCTGCCACGCAAGCACTTCGCGGCCTATACCGGGTCCAAATCGCGCGACGCGCCGGCCAACCTGAAGCCGGTGGGCACCGGGCCGTATCGCATCGTCGATTTCCGGCCCGGCGATCTGGTGCGTGCCGAATTGAATGCGGCCTACCACATGCCCAAGCGGCCGCACTTCGACGCCGTCGAGATCAAGGGTGGCGGCGATGCGGTGTCGGCCGCGCGCGCGGTGCTGCAGACCGGCGAATACGACATGGCATGGATGCTGCAGGTCGAGGACGACGTGCTGCAACGCATGGAGGCCAGTGGCCACGGGCGCGTCGACATCGCGCCCAGCGGCGACGTCGAGTACGTCATGCTCAACCACGCCGACCCCTGGTCCGAGGTCGACGGCGAACGCTCGAGCCCGGCCAGCAAGCACCCGTTCCTGCTCGATCCGGCGGTGCGCGGCGCACTGGCGCACCTGTTCGATCGCGGGTCGGTGCAGCGCTTCATCTACGGCCGCACGGCCGAGGCGACAACCAACTTCCTCAACCATCCCAAGGAGTACGACTCGCAGCGCAAGGGCGAGGCCTTCAACGTCGCAAGCGCCAATGCGCTGCTCGACGCGGGTGGCTGGGTGCGCGGCCGCGACGGCATCCGCAGCAAGGGCGGCCGGAGGCTGAAGATGCTGTTCCAGACCTCGACCAATGCACCGCGCCAGAAGGTGCAGGCCATCTTCAAGCAGGCGGCCAACGCCGCCGGCATCGAGGTCGAACTGAAGGCGACGGTGGCCACCGTGTTCTTCTCGTCGGACATCGGCAATCCCGACACCAATTCGAAGTTCCAAGCCGACCTGCAGATGTTCACCGTGACCCGCGGCGGGCCCGATCCGGGGCGCTTCATGGAGCTGTTCTGCTCGTGGCTGATGGCATCCAAGGCCAACAAATGGCTAGGCCGCAACATCACGCGTTGGCGCAACGACGAGTACGACCGCATCTTTCGCGCCGCCGAGAGCGAGCTCGATCCCGTCGAGCGCGCCGCGCTGTTGATCCGCCTGAACGACATCGTGTGCGACGACCACGCCGTGGTGCCGATCGTCACGCGGCCCAAGCCCACCGCGATGTCGAACAAGCTGCAGGCGCCGATCGGCGGCTGGAGCGTCGAGACCAGCCGCGTCTTCGACTGGTACAGAAGCTGAGCCATCTCTGAAGCGGCCTGGCGTCCGCCATTGCCTGAGGCTGCAGCGCTTCAGACGATGCGCAGCGGAATCGTCACGGGTCCGTCGTTGACCAGCGCCACCTGCATGTCGGCGCCGAATTCTCCGGCCGCCACCGGCGCGTGGCGCTCGCGCGCGATGCGCAGCACGGTCTCGTACAGCGCGCGGCCCAACTCGGGCGGCGCGGCGGCCGCGAAGCTCGGCCGGTTGCCGCCCGCGGTGTCGGCCGCCAGCGTGAACTGGCTGACGAGCAGCAGGCCGCCCTGCACGTCCTGCACGCTGCGGTTCATCTTGCCGGCGTCGTCGGCAAAGATGCGCAGCTTGAGCAGCTTGTCGACCAGCTTGCCGGCGTGCGCATCGCTGTCGGCCGGCTCGGCGCAGACGAACACGAGCAGTCCGCGTTCGATGGCGCCGACGGTCGCGCCGGCGATGCGCACGCTGGCGCGCGACACCCGTTGCACCAGCGCGATCACTTCAAGTCCTTGGTGTCGTCGAAGTGGGCTTCCACGTCCGTGGGTAACAGCTGGATGGTCGCGCGCAGGCCGGGCACCGCACTCATCAGCGCCTGCTCCACCGAAGCGCGCAGAGCGGCCGCGCGCTGCAACGTCCAGTTCGCCGGCATGTGCATGTGCATGTCGACGAAGCGGCGCTGCCCGGCGCGACGCGTGACCACATGGTCGAAGCGGATGGTCGGGTGCGCGAATTCGCTCAAGGTGTTTTGAATCTGGCGCTGCACCTCGGGCTCGAGCGCGCGGTCCATCAGGCCGTCGGTGGCGCCCCACACCAGGCGCACCGCCTCGCGCAGGATGTTCAGCGCCACCGCGATCGCGATCACCGGGTCGAGCCACAACCAGCCGGTGACCGGCACCGCGATCAGGGCCGCCACCACGCCGGCCGACGTCCATACATCGGTGAACAGGTGGCGCGCGTCGGCCTCGAGTGCCACCGAGCGGTGCCGACGCGACTCGCGCAGCATGGTGTAGGCCAACACGCCGTTCAATATCGAACTGACCACCGACAGCGCCAGACCGATGCCCAGCGATTGCAGCGGCTGCGGGTGCACGAAGCGATCCGCCGCGGCCCAGATGATGGCCAGCGAGGCGACCAGGATCAGCAGGCCTTCGAAGCCGCTCGAAAAATATTCCGCCTTGTGATGGCCGTAGGGATGATCCTTGTCGGGCGGCGCCGCAGCGATCGTCACCATCAGCAGCGCGAAGGCAGCGCCGGCCAGGTTGACCACTGACTCCAGCGCGTCGGACAGCAGGCCCACCGAGCCGGTGAGCCACCAGGCGCCGAACTTCAGCGCGATGGTGGCCAGCGCCACCAGCACCGACAACTTCAGATACGAACTCGCCTGCATGCACACATTGTGCTTGGGGTCGGTGGCCGGGCTGGCGTACGGGCCGCGGCCGCTCGAATATCCGTGCGATTGAGTTGCCGCTCGCCAGGGACCACAATCCGCGGGCCGCAGAACCCAAAGGAGACGAGCGATGGCGCGCCTGAATGTCAACGGCGAGGACCACGACTTCAATGCCGAGCCCGACACGCCGCTGCTGTGGGTGCTGCGCGAGCAGCTCGCGCTCACCGGCACCAAGTACGGTTGCGGCATCGCGCAATGCGGCGCCTGCACCGTGCACATCGACGGCGAGCCGGTGCGCTCGTGCGTGCGGCCCGTCTCCAGCGTCGGCGCCACGCAGAAGGTGGTGACCATCGAGGGCCTGGCGCGCAACGCGTCGCATCCGCTGCAAAGGGCGTGGATCGAGCTCGACGTGCCGCAGTGCGGCTTCTGCCAGTCGGGCATGTTGATGGCCGCGGCGGCGCTGTTGAAGAAGAAACCTTCGCCCACCGACAACGACATCGACGACGCGATGACCAACGTCTGTCGCTGCGGCACCTACAACCGCGTGCGTGCGGCGATCCACGCGGCCGCCAAGTCCAGCAAGGCCTGAGCGGGGAGATCTCCATGAGCAGCATCGCTTCCGTCTCACGCCGTCGCTTCCTCGGCTCCTCGGCCGCCACTGCGGGCGCACTGGTGGTCGGCTTTCACATTCCCGATTCACCGCTGGTCAGCCAGGCCGCCGCGCAGGGCGTGGCCGGCGAGATCAACGCCTGGGTCGTCATCCAGCCCGACGACACGGTGGTGATCCGCATCGCGCGCAGCGAAATGGGCCAGGGCACGCTGACCGGGCTGGCGCAGCTGGTCGCCGAAGAGCTCGAGTGCGACTGGGCCAAGGTCACCACCGAGTACCCGACACCGGGGCAGAACGTCGCACGCAATCGCGTGTGGCAGAACTTTTCCACCGGCGGCAGCCGCGGCATCCGCGAATCGAACGACTACGTGCGCAAGGGCGGCGCGGCGGCCCGCATGATGCTGGTGCAGACGGCCGCTGACGGCTGGGGCGTGCCGGCCGCCCAGTGCACTGCGGTCGACGGCAAGGTGCTGCACGGCGCCAGCGGCCGCAGCGCGCGCTACGGCGAGCTGGCGGGTGCGGCGGCCAAACTCAAGGCCCCCACCGAGATCGTGCTGAAGGATCCCAAGACCTGGAAGATCGCCGGCAAACCCGTTAAGCGGCTGGACACCGCCCACAAGGTCGACGGCTCGCAGGTCTACGGCATGGACTTGCAACTGCCCGGCATGCTCAATGCGGCGATCAAGGACTGCCCGGTGTTCGGCGGCAAGGTCAAGTCGTACGACGCGGCGGCAGTGGCCAAGCGCCCTGGCGTGAAGAAGGTGGTCGCGGTCGGCGACAGCGCGGTGGCGGTGGTCGCCGACACCTGGTGGCACGCCAAGACCGCGCTCGATGCACTGCCGATCCAGTGGGACGAAGGCGCCAACGCCAACACCTCGAGCAGCGACGTCGCACAGATGCTGAAGGCTGGCCTCACCGCCGACGACGCGGTGGCCGCCAACAAGGTGGGCGACGTCAAGGCCGCGCTCGCCGGCGCGGCGCGAACCATCGAGGCGGTGTACTCGTACCCGCACCAGAACCACGCCTGCATGGAAGTGATGAATGCCACCGCACGCTGGACGCCCGAGCGCTGCGAAGTGTGGTGCCCGACGCAGAACGGCGAGGCCGCGTTCGCCGCCACCATCGAGGCCTCGGGGCTCGGCGCCGCGCAGTGCGACGTGCACAAGATCCATCTCGGTGGCGGTTTCGGCCGCCGCGGCATGACCGACTACGTGCGCCAGGCGGTGGCGATCGCCAAGGAGATGCCCGGCACGCCGATCAAGCTGATCTGGTCGCGCGAGGAAGACATGCTGCACGGGCGCTACCACCCGGTCACGCAATGCCGACTGGTGGCCGGCCTCGATGCGGGCAACAACCTGACCGCGCTGCACATGCGCATCTCGGGCCAATCGATCCTGGCCGGCGTGGCGCCGCAGAACGTGCGCAACGGCCTCGACCCGGTGGTGTTCCAGGGCCTCAACCCAGCGGGCCCGGAGGCGTCGATCGGCTACACGGTGCCCAACCTGCTGATCGATCATGCGATGCGCAACCCGCCAGTGCCGCCGGGCTTCTGGCGCGGCGTCAACCTGAACCACAACACGATCTACCTCGAGTGCTTCATCGACGAGATCGCGTTTGCCACCCAGCAAGACCCGCTGGCGCTGCGCCGCAAACTGATGGCCAGCCATCCCAAGCACCTGGCGGTGTTGAACGAAGTGGCCGAGCGTGTCGGCTACGACAAGCCGGCCCCGGCCGGCGTCTACCGCGGCCTGGCGCAGACGATGGGCTTCGGCAGCTACGTGGCCGCATGCGCCGAGGTGTCCGTCAACGCCGCGGGCGAGCTCAAGATCCACCGCATCGTCGCCGCCACCGATCCCGGCCACGCGGTGAACCCGCAGCAGATCGAGGCGCAGGTCGAAGGCTCGTTCGTCTACGGCCTGTCGGCGGCGCTGTACCAGGAGTGCACGCTGAAAAACGGCCGCATCGAGCAGACCAACTTCGACAGCTACCCGGTGCTGCACATGAAGGAGATGCCGAAGGTCGAGACTCACGTCGTGCCGTCGGGCGGCTTCTGGGGCGGCGTCGGCGAGCCGACGATCGCGGTGGCGGCGCCGGCGGTGCTGAACGCGATCTTCGCGGCCACCGGGAAACGGGTGCGCCAGTTGCCGCTCAAGGGCCAGAGTTTGAAGAGGGCATGAAGCGCTTGCTGCGTCGGTCCGCATCGGTGATGGCATGTGCATGGGCGGTGGCGATCGCCGTGTCACCGTCCGCGCACGCGCAAGGCGAGCCCGATCTGCGCGCCACCTACACCGTGGTGGGCGACGGTATTCCGAAACCGCTGACCGATGACAGGCCCAACGTCGAAAACGGCCGCCGCATCGTGACCGAGCGGCAGAGCGGCCTGTGCGTGTTGTGCCACAGCGGACCGTTTCCCGAGGCCCGTTTCCAGGGCGATCTGGCCACCAACCTGGCCGGCACGGGCTCGCGCTGGAGCGAGCCGCAGCTGCGGCTGCGGCTGGTCGATGCCTCGCGGTTGAACCCGCAGACCATCATGCCCTCGTACTACCGCACCGACGGCCTCGAGCGTGTGGGCTGGCAGTGGCGCGGCCAGCCGGTGCTCAACGCGCAGCAGATCGAAGACGTGGTGGCGTTCCTGCGCACGCTGCGCAACACGCCATGACGGGTCGCGCCATGCACGCCGCGCAGCGCCGCCTGCTGCTGGCCGGCGGCCTCGGCACGGTGTTGTGCGTGGCGTGGCGCCCTGCGCGCGCATTGTCCGACCCACTCGCCAACGCGCTGCGCGGCTACACCGGCGGCGCGCCGACGCGCGAGGGCAAGGTCAACTTCGACATCGCACCGCTGGTCGAGAACGGCAACACGGTGCCCATCACCGTCACGGTCGACCATCCGATGACCGTCGACAACCACGTGCAGGCGATCGCGGTGTTCAACGAGAAGAACCCGCAGCGCGAGGTGATCTCGTGCAAGCTCACGCCGCGCATGGGTCGCGCGGCCGTGTCGACCCGCATCCGTCTGGCCACCACGCAGCAATTGGTTGCGGTGGCCAAACTGAGCGACGGCTCGTACTGGACCCACACCGTCGATGTGGTGGTCACGCTGGCCGCCTGCATCGAATGACTCCGACGAAGCGTTTTGCACCATGGCCCGCACGCTGATCCACGCCCCCACCACTGCGCGCAAAGGCGAGGTGATGGAGATTCGCACGCTGATCGCGCACCCGATGGAAACCGGCTACCGCGCCGGTGCCGACGGCCGCACGCTGCCGCGCGACATCCTCCGGCGCTTTGCCTGCCGCTACAACGGCGAGCTGGTGTTCAGCGCCGATCTGTACCCGGCGATCTCGGCCAATCCGTATCTGGCGTTCAACGTCGTGGCCGATGCCAGTGGCACGCTCAGCTTCACCTGGGAGGGTGACAACGAGTTCGCGCAGACCGAGAGCGCGGCGCTCACCGTCGCATGAGGGGGCCGCGCGGGCTGCTCATGGCCGCCACGGTCGCGCTGCTGGCGGCGGCCGGCGCGCGAGCACAGACCACGGCACCCGACACTCGCCGCTCGGGTTTCGACACGATGGGCCCGCGCATCCAGGCGATGCAGCGCGACGACGGACAGAACCCCGGCATGTTGTGGGTGGCCGACGGTGAGGTGTTGTGGAACAAGATCTTCGGCATCACTTTTTCCTGCGCGCATTGCCACGGCGACGCCAAGAAGAGCATGCGCGGCGTTGCCGCGCACTATCCCGACTGGGATCCGATCGAGAAGAAACCGATCGATCTGACGCAGCGCATCAACCTGTGCCGTACGCGCCACCAACTGGTGTTGCCGTTGCCGCCGGAAAGCGAGGAGATGCTGAGCCTGGAGGCCTACGTGGCCTACCAGTCGCGCGGCATGCCGCTGGCGCCCAGCACCGCCAAGGAGCTCGACGCGCCGCGCGAGCGCGGGCGCCAGCAGTACCTGCAACGCATCGGGCAGCTCAACCTGTCGTGCTCGCTGTGCCACGACAGGCTGGCCGGCCACGTGCTGGCGGGCGCGACGATTCCGCAAGGCCACGTCAATGGCTATCCGACCTACCGCCTCGAGTGGCAGGGCCTCGGCTCGTTGCAGCGGCGGGTGCGCAACTGCCTGAGCGGCGTGCGCGCGGAACCGCCGCCGTTCAACTCGCCCGAGATGGTGGAGCTCGAGCTGTACCTGACGCAACGCAGCGCCGGCATGAAGGTGGAGGCGCCGGCGGTCAGGCCGTAGCCAGCGGCGCCGGGTCGAACTGCTGCCACTTCAACGCGCGCCACACCCGCTCGGCGGTGATCGGCATCTGGATGCGCTCGGCCGCGCGCCCGAGGCCCGCATGGTCGAGCGCATCGATCACCGCGTTCACCACCGCGGGCGTGGCACCGATGGTTCCGAGCTCGCCGACGCCCTTCACGCCCAGCGGGTTGGTGGTGCACGGCAGCGAGGTGTCGAAGGTCGTCTTGAAGGCGCGAAAGCCATCGACGCGCGGCAGCGCGTAGTCCATCAGGCTGGCGCTCAACGCCTGGCCGCTGTCGGCGTCGTAGGCCATGTGTTCGCTCAGCGCCTGGCCGATGCCCTGCACCGCGCCGCCTTCGACCTGGCCTTGCACGATCTGCGGGCTGATCACGCGGCCGATGTCGTTGACCGACGAATAGGCCACGATCTCCACCGCGCCGGTGTCGGGGTCGAGCTCGACCTCGCAGACATGGCAGGCGTTGGGCCAGCTCGGTCCACCGACTGCACTGGTGGAGTCGACGTGGATGCGCTGCCCTTGCTGCTTGCCTGCCAGCTCGAACAGGCCGATGCCCAGGTCGGTGCCCGTCACCGCAAAACGGCCGGCCCTGTATTCGATGTCGGCGGCCGGCGCCTCGAGCGCCTCGGCGGCCAGGTTGCGCGCCTCGTCGAGCGTGCGCCGCGACGCCACGTGCAGCGCCGAGCCGCCGACGAAAGCCGAGCGCGAGCCCGCGCTGCCGAAGCCGTTGTTCCTGTCGGTGTCGCCCATCACGACGCGGATGCGATCGATCGGCAGCTGGAACACGTCGACCGCCAATTGCGCCAGGCTGGTGGCGATGCCCTGCCCCATCGCCTGCACGGCCGAACACAGCTCGATCATGCCGTCGGGCGTGACGGTCACCGTCACGCGCTCTTCGAACACATTGCCGCTGGTCCACTCCAGAAACGTCGCGATGCCGCGCCCGCGCAGCTTGCCTCTGCGCTTGGACGCTTCACGCCGCGCGGCGTAGCCGTGCCAATCGGCAAGCGCCAAGCCTTGATCGAGAATCTTCTCGAACTGCCCGCAGTCGTACACCTGGCCCATCGGGTTCTTGTAGGGCATCTGCTGAGGCCCCACCATGTTGCGGCGGCGCAGCTCGGCGGGATCGAGCTTCATCTCGCGCGCCGCGGCGTCGAACAATCGTTCGGTGATGTAGATCGCCTCGGGCCGCCCGGCGCCGCGGTAGGCACCGATGCTGCCGGTGTGCGTCATCACCGCGCTCAGCTGCAGGTCGATGGTCTGGATGTCGTAGATGCTGGTCGTGACCCACGGGCCCACCGCCAGCGGAATGAACATGCTGGTGCCGGTGGCGTAGGCCCCGGTGTTGGCCACCGCCTTGACCCGCAGCGCGAGCACCTTGCCCTGCGCATCGAGCGCCATCTCGGCGTGGCTGACGACGTCGCGCCCGTGCACCGCGGACAGAAACTCCTCGAGCCGCTCGGCACGCCATTTCACCGGCTTGTCCAGCGCGCGCGCGGCGTAGGCCACCGCCACGTCTTCGGGGTAGGCGCCGGTCTTCATGCCGAAGCCGCCGCCGACGTCACCCACCACCACGCGCACGGCCTCGGGTTTCAAACCCAATGCGCCGGACACGCCCTCGCGCACGCCGGTGGGCATCTGGCTCGACAGGCGAATCTGCAGACGTTGACTCTGGGCGTCGAACTCCGCGAGCACCGTGCGCGGCTCGATCGGCGACGGCGCGAGGCGCTGGTTCACGATGTCCACTGCCACGCGCACGGCTGCTCTGTCGAATGCGGCCTTGGTGGCCGCCGCGTCGCCATAACGCATCGCCGCGGCCAGGTTGTCGGGCAACTCGTCGACCACGCGCGGCGCATCGGGCCGCAACGCCGCCACGGCATCGGTGACTGCGGGCAGCTCGTCGTACTCGATCACCATCGCATCGGCCGCAGCGCGCGCAGCGTCGCGGCTCTCGGCCACCACGGCGGCCACCGCCTCACCCATGTAGCGCACACGCTCGTGGGCCAGCGCCCGACGCGCCGCCGTCACCACGGGCGAGCCGTCGGGTCGCCTGAACGGCACCACCACCGGCAGCGGCTTGACTCCCGCCGTGACGAGCTGGGCACCGGTGAATACCGCGGCCACGCCCGGCATCTTCGAAGCCGCAGTAGCGTCGATCGACACGATGCGCGCATGCGCGTGCGGCGAACGCACGAACACCAGGTGCAGTTGCCCCGCGGGTGCGATGTCGTCGGTGAACTGCCCAAGGCCTGCCAACAGCGCCGGGTCTTCGACCCGTTGCACCGCCTGGCCGCTGCCGAACCGGCCGGCTTCGAATACCGCGCTCACTTCGCAGCCTCCAGCAACCGCGCAGCCGCCTGCACCGACGCCACGATGTTCACGTAGCCGGTGCAGCGGCACAGATTGCCCTCGAGCGCGTCGACGATGTCGGCTTCGCTGGGCCTCGGGTTCTCGCGCAGCAGGCCCGCCGCGCTCATCAACATGCCCGGTGTGCAGAACCCGCATTGCAGGCCGTGGCACTGCATGAACGCCTGCTGCAGTGCGTGCGGTTTGCCATCGCGCGCCAGGCCCTCGACGGTGGTGACGTCGCGGCCGGCGGCTTGCACCGCCAGCATCGTGCAGCTGCGCACCGCTTGGCCATCGACCAGTACGGTGCAGGCGCCGCATTGCCCGGTGTCGCAGCCCACATGCGTGCCGGTGAGCGCGAGCGGGCCGCGAATCAGGTCAACCAGCAGGTCTTGTGGCTGGGCCTGCACCTGCGCGGCGCGGCCATTGATCTTGAACTCGAGAGTCGGCATCCGGTCCCCGTGGCGTTCGTCGAACGGGGCATCGTAGCTGCTTTCGTTACACAGCTCGGCTGTGCACCGGGCGATGCCGATACAAACGGCGGGTCAGCCTGGAGCGAGCCGGCGCGAGGTGGTGATGATCGTGTGTGGGTCCTGCGGCGACGGCTCAGGCAGCGCGCCTGCGGGCACCACCCAACATCAGGTCTTGCAACCACAGTGCCGATTGCGACAGCATGTCGGCACGGCGCGGCGGCTCATGCCGCAGCCCGATCGCCACGCGGCCCGTCCACCACACCATACGACCGGTGCCCGGCAGCATCACCGGGCCCACATGTCCCGGAGGTACCGGCACCGGAGGCGAGGCCTCGTTGAGTCGGATGAAGTCGCTACTGAGTTCGTCGGTTTCTGAGTCGGTGAATTGCGACAACATGGCAAGCTCCGGAAATAGATTGCAACGAATGATTCCGGCAAACCGTGTAACCTGCACTGCCTTAGGTTAGGGGGCCTGTCTCGGGGGGTTGATTTGAACCCCGGGCACACGATTTGTCACCGCCCCCGGCGATGACAGATGTAATCGCGGCCACGTCAAGCACCGCAGCAGTGCAGATCTGAGGCCTTCACGCGCCCCGGCAGCAGCTTCTGCGCCAATCTTCGAGCAGCAATGGCCCGCTGCTCCGTGCGAGCGCCAACGCATCGGCTTGCGCGCCGATGCCGTACAACAACACAGACACGCTGCTGAACCCGAGCAGTCGCCACGTCGGCGCCAAGGTATTGGCGCTCGGCAGACCTGCCGCGAATCAGCAAGCCGTGCGACGTGCGCGCGGCGATGCGGTATCAAGGGAGGATCGCGCGGCGCACGGCGGCCAACGGCGCATCGTCGCGCAGGCGATCGCCTTCGACACCGAGCCTGCGCCACAGCGGATCCAGGTCGATCGCCGACGTGCGGTCTTTCAGCTCGCTGTAGAGATCGCTGAGCGTGGTCAACCCGAGCGCCGCATCGGCAGTGGCCAGGATGCGCTGCACCGGCCACGTCACACGGTAGTCGCCGCCGGCTTGCAGCACGCCTTGTAGCGCTTGCTGCAGTCCGCGCGTCACGGTGCCACGCTGGCGCACCTGCACATCGGCCAGCAGGCAGAACATCGCGCCACCCCAATAAACACGCCCCCAAGTGGGTGTGTGGTCGATGCCACGGTCGCCCGGCCCGGGCTGGCCAAGCGGCATCTGCCGCCTCCAGCCACGCCAGACTTCGAGCGCGTCGAGCAAGCCGGCACGCGCTCGCGCCAGCGTCTCGACGTAGGTGGCGATGCCTTCGTGCAACCACCTTTGTGCTCGCGGCACCCGCGGCACGGCCAGATGCACCATCTCGTGCACCAGCACCCAATCGCCGCGGTATTGCGCCGCCGTGGTGTCACGCCCCAAGCGCACGCGCATGTGCAGCGCTGGGTCGCCGAAGGTCGCGCCGCTGCGCACGCCGCCGCCCTCGGTGCCTTGCAGCAGCAGCTCCAGTTGCGGCACCGGAAAGCGCCCGAAGTAGCGCGACACCACATCGGCGCTGGTCACCACCCACTGGCGCGCACGTTCGCGCTGGGTGTCGTCAAAGCCCGGAGTGAACTGCAATTCGATCTGCGCGCCGGGCACGGCCTGCTTGACGATCACCGGTTGTTCGTCGTCGGCGGCGCGCGCCGGACGCGTCAGCGATGCGGCGACCGTGGCGAGCCACGCCCGCCGCGAGCACGCCCACAGCGCCGCGTGCGTGCGTGCGGTGGATGTGTCGCGGCGAGCGGTCGGCATGGGGCGGCACACAGTGTGGCCCAGATCGACGGGTGCCATCGGCAGCGCTGGCGGCGAGCACCCGCGCGCCAGACTGCGGTGCGCTCCCGATTCCGGCGCCCCTCCGGATGCGCGATCATGCGGCCTCGAGCGGCGCCTGGCCGATGCGCCGGCGCGATCGATGCGTCACCCGGCGCCGCGTCGCTTCCTGGGAGGGCTCCTTGTCGATGCCATTTGCACATGCCTCGTCGGCGATTGCCGCAGACGTCCACGCATCGCTGCGACGTTGCCTCGTGGTCGCCCTCGGAGCGCTGCTCGCGCTCGGCGGCTGCACCTCGCTGCCGACGGTGGATCGCCAGGCGATCGCCAGCGAAGCGATCCCGCTGTCGGAGGCGACGACACTCGGGCGCATCGCCAACGCCTACCGCCCGGCACCGGACCAATCGGGCTTTCGACTGATGCCGCTCGGCAAATTCTCGCTCGACACGCGCGTGCAGTTGGCCAAGCGCGCCGAGGTGTCACTCGACGTGCAGTACTACGACTTCGAGAACGACGAGACCGGCCGTTGGCTGCTGCGCGCGTTGCGTGACGCCGCTGATCGCGGTGTGCGAGTGCGCCTGCTGATCGACGATTTCTACACCAGCGGCAACGACGAGCTCTTTCTCGCCTTCGCCGCCCACAAGAACGTCGAGGTGCGCATCTTCAATCCGTTCTGCTGCCTGCGCAATTCGAGCCAGAACATGCGTTTCATCGCCTCGGTGGGCGACTGGCGGCGCGTCAACCACCGCATGCACAACAAGCTCTTCATCGCCGACGGCTCGATGGCGGTGATCGGCGGGCGCAACGTCGCCAACGAATACTTCCTGCGCTCGACCAACGGCGACAACTTCATCGACGTCGACGCCTTCACTGTGGGCTGGGTGGTGCCGCCGCTGCAAGGCCTGTTCGACCGCTACTGGAACGCCGACGCCGTGTACCCGATCCACAGCGTCACGCGCACGTCGACCAGCCCGCAGCAGTTGCGCGAGTACTTCGAGAGGTGGACCGGGCCCGAGAACACGCCGCCGCCCGGACCGCTGCCGGCGACCGACATCCTCGGCTACGGCCCGATCGCCGAGGACCTGGAGGACGGCCGTCTCGGGCTGATCTGGGCCGACGCCTACGTGTTTGCCGACCATCCCGACAAGCCGTTCGACGGCGAGGCCGGCGGCGAGCTGCAGGACACCAGCGTCACCTACAACGTGTTCGAGGCGTTCCGCAAGGCCGAGACGGACCTCGTGCTCTCGTCGCCGTACCTGGTGCCCGGCAAGGTCGGCATGGAGTTGCTGCGCGAGCTGCGCAGCCGCAACGTGCACGTGGTGGCGATGACCAATTCACTGGGCTCCACCGACGAACCGGTGGTGCACGTGGGCTATAGCATGTACCGCGAGCCGATGCTCGACCTCGGTGTCGACCTCTACGAGATCAGTGGCTCGCGCGTCAAGAAGAACCGACGCCTGAATCTGTTCGGCGCGTCGCTCGGCCGGCTGCATGCCAAGCTGGCGGTGGTCGACAAGAAAACCATCTTCGTCGGCTCGATGAACCTCGACCCGCGCTCGGCGACCATCAACACCGAACTCGGCGCCGTGATCCACAGCCCGGAACTGGCGCGCGAGATGATCCGCATCATCGACCTCGACCGCCTGCAAAGCGCATACCGCGTGCGCCGCAAGGCCGACGGCTCGGGCCTCGAGTGGTTGAGCATCGACGGCGACAAGGAGACGATCCTCTCCGAGGAGCCCGATTCATCGACCTGGCAGCGCTTCAAGGCCATCCTGCTCAGGCCGTTCGTGCCCGAGTCGCTGCTTTAGCTGGCGCGACCGCTAACGCGCGCCGGTCTTGTGCGCTTGGCGGTGCGCGTGCCGGCGTGCCGCCATCTCGCGGCCCATTTCATGGCGCTCGCCGGCTTGCAACCGCGCACGCGCCTGCGGGTACACGCAGGACTCTTCGAGCGCCATGTGGTCGTGCGACAGGGCGGTGAAGACTTCGCTGGCCTCGCGCAAGAAGGCCAGGTCCCACAACGACTGACCCGCCGCCAGCGCATTGAGGTGGGGCGACAGTTCGAGCCAGTCTTCCTCCAGCCAGCTGTGATCCTGCTGCAGGCGCAACACGGCCTGCACGATCTCGGCATCGCTGCCGGCCAGCGCCTTGGGGAAGACATGACGTTCTTCGTCCTCATGGTGCTCGCGCGATGTGGTGGAGAAGAACTTCACCACCTGCGCGGCCATCGCGCGCACGCGCTCGGTGTGACCCTCGGATTCGAGCCGTGCCACCAGAGCGTTGAGCGTATCGAGCGCGACCAATGCCTCACGATGGCACTCGTCGAGAACCTCGAAACCGTCGCGTGTGGTCTGCTTGTCGCCGGCGCTGGCCTTCCTCATCGTGTTCCCTTGACGACCGTGCAGCCAGCGTAGTGGCCCCGCGCGCCCGCGCCTTGATATGGCACAAGGCACCTGCCGCGAGGCCCTGCGCAGCTCGGCGGCCGCGCAGGCTCCTGCCTCACGGCAGCAGGTGACGGCTGAAGAACGCAGTGATCTGGCGGTCGACCTCGGGCAACACGCTGCGGTCGAAGCCGGGCGGGTCGTTGAGCAGTTCCCCCAGCAGACCGCTGAAGCCCGGCGGCAGCGGCGACAGCAGCGCGCCGTGGCCACCGGTGGGCAGGTCGGCGATGTGCTCGCACGGCTTGCACGCAGCGAGCACGCGGTCGCTGTGAAAGCGCGGCACCAGCCAGCGGTCTTGCTGCGCAGTCACCAGGGCCAGCGGCACACGCGGTGCAGCAAACGAGCTCATGTCGAAGTCGGCTGCCGCCGGCACACCGGCCACCACCGCGGCCACGCGCGGGTCGTGGTGTTCGTGCAGCGTGGCGTCGTCGAAGCGGCTGCGGATGACGGTGAGCGCCAGCCATTTCCTGACGCCGTCGAAGACGCCGCCGGTCAACTGCGTGGCCAGGCCGACGCAGCTCTGGAAGTCTTGTTCGAGGTCGGCCTCGCAGTGCTGCTTGAACAGCGCCGGCGACCAGCGCCCGCCGGCCATCGTGAGCGCCGTGTGGCCGCCCGCCGACATGCCGTACACGCCCACCTTGTCGAACTGCAGCAGGGGCGCGAAGCGCGCATCGCCGGCCACCGAATCGATGGCACGCGACACCTCGGCCGGGCGCTGCGCCCAGCTCTCGGGCCCCGGGCGGCTGTCGTCCTTGTAGTTGTCGGCGCGGTGTTCGGGCATCGCGACCACGAAACCGGCCTCGACCAAGGTGCGCGCCAGGTCGGCGTGCGGCCATGGCGCGCCGCCCGAGCCGTGCGAGATCATCACCAGCCGGCCGTTGCCGCGTTGCGGCGCGGCGTCGGCGGCCAGCAGCAGCGTGAGGCGGCCTCGTGCCAGCGGCTGTTCCGCGGCTGCGCTGGGGTAGTACACCGTCACCGGTCCGTCGCCGGTCGCCGAACTGATCTGCGTGACGCCCATGGCGGCTTGCGCGATCGCGCCCGCCCACGTCAACGCCACACCCAATGCCACGCCACGCACGATCGCGCAGACGCGGCGGCTCAACACACATTCCATCGTGGGCTCCTTGTCGAGCGAGGCACCGTGCCATCGCCGAGGTCGACGATGCGGCCGCGTGCGCAGGGTGTCTCGCCGAAACCCGAAGGCCGCTGACCGAATTCAAGAATCGGCCAGCTTGGCCCTGCGGAACTCGCTGGGCGTGAGGCCGGTGGCGGCCTTGAAGGCGCGGTTGAAGGGGCCGATCGATTGGAAACCGGCGTCCAGCGCGATGCTCAGCACCGGGCGTTCGCGCAGCGCCGGATCGGCCAGCGCCGAGCGCGCCTCGTCGAGTCGAAAGCCGTTGACGTAGGCATTGAAGTTGCGATGACCGAGCCGCTTGTTGATCAATCGGCGCAGCCGGTACTCGGGCACCGCCAGGCGCGCGGCCAGGCTGGCCACGCTCAGGTCCTCGCTGCGATAGACGCGCTCACCTTCCATCAGCCGCCGCAACGCATCGGCCAGGCGCTCTTCGGCGGGGTCGGGCGGTACCAGCGTCGTGTCGAGGGCAGCGGTCTCGGCGGGCACAACCGGAGCAGCGCGGGGCGCCGCGTGGTGCACGCCCACAGCGACACTTGCTGGCGCCGATGGAAACAGGTCCGACCCGCCCACGCGCAACAGGCGCCATGCCGTCACCGCCACGATCACCAACAGCGCCACGCTGTCGATCAACGACGTGACGGCCGACAGGCGCCCGTGCGGAGACGCCAGCCGCGCTACCAGCATCGCCAGCGTATAGACGACACCGCTGACGACGATGAAGACGCGAACGCGGCGGCGCTCTTCGACCAGGTCATCGCGCCAATGCGCGGCCGCCGCCAACGCGGCGAGCACCGCAAACAGCAGCGGCACGCTGCGCTGCAGGCCCAGCGTCACGGCCGCCAGCGGCGAGGCGGGGTCGGCCAGCGCAATGCAGTGGACAATGCTCACCGCCGCCACCGCGATCCAGGCCGCCGCGTGCAACGGCCTGAGCACGAACTCGTCGTCGAACAGCGCCTGCACGAAGACCCAGAACAGCACCGCGTTGCCGACCGACACCGCGATCCACGGCGCCTGCAACGGCAGCGGCAGCCAGGCCTCGACGAGCGGGGTCGAACTGACCACCTGCACGCTCAGGCCCAGGCACATCACGATGCCGGCGCGCGCGGCGGCCAGGTGCGGCCGGTCGCGCCACAGCGCGGCGGCCTGCAACAGCAGCAGCGCCAGCAGCATGCCGCGCAGCGCGGCGTCGACCACGGGGAGCGTCGATTCGATCATGCGCGATGGCGTGTCGTCGGGCGGCGGCACGATAGCAGGCCGCGCGCGCAGTGCGCCTGGCCCCGTCGGCTCACAACCATTGCAGCGTGGCGGGGTCGCGCTCGCCGGCGTAGAACTTGTCGAGCAACTGGCCCCACAGCGGCTCGTGCGGCGCCGCGCGTTCGAACAGCGTCAGGCATGAGCGCAGCTTGAGTGCGTCGATCGAGCCGAAGATCTGCAGCGCACTGCGGCCCTGCACGGCCAGCAACAGACCGCCGCATTGACGCAGTCGCGCGCCGAGCAGCAGGTGCTCGGCATAGGCCTGCGCCTCGGCCAGCGAGGCGATGCCGTAGTGCCGCGCCGTGCCGCTGCGACCGAGCACCTTGAGCTGCGGAAAGACAAACCACATCCAGTGGCTCGTCTTGGCGCCGGCGGCGAGCTCGGCGGTCACCTGGTTGTACACGCTCGCCTGCGCGCTGACGAAACGCTGCAGGTCGAACCGATCGTCGTGCGAGTCGGGCATCGTGGGCCTAGAGCGTACTGCGGGCCGGTCCGTCTTGCGCTGCGGGCCGGCGGCCGTACCATCCATGCACGAAAGGTTTGGCTCGCAGGGGGGCTCGTCGCATGCGTGCCGTTCGTCCGCTGCTGACGTGTGGGATCGTGACCTGGGTTGCGGTCTTGGTGGCCTGCGCGACCACCACGCCCCCGCTGGCATCTGCACCGGCACCCGCTGCCACGCCCACCGCATCGGCACCCGCCGCAGCGGGCGCCGCCGAAGCGCCGGTGGCGCAGGCTGCAGCGGGGACCGCCGCCGACGCAACGGCCAAGATGCGCGCGCTCAGCGGCGACTGCCGGGCCGAGTTCTCGGGCATCTGCTATCCGGTGTGGTTCGGGACTGACCGCGTGCCGATCGATGCCAGCAATCCGGCACTGGGCTTCGGCTCGGCACCCGACGATCGCCTGCACTACGGCAAGCGCATCGTGCGCATCCCGTTGAGCCACCAGCCCGGCGAGTTGGGCTCGCCGCTGTGGCGGCGCCTGCTCACCGGCGTGGACGATCGGCTCACGCTCGACCCGGCCACAGCGCTGAGCGAAGACGCTTTCGTGCGCGACGTGCGCAGCTTCCTCGGCACGCTCGACCCCGCCGACCGCAACGTGCTGGTCTACATCCACGGCTTCAACACCAGCTTCGATGAGGCCGCCAAGCGGGCGGCGCAACTTGGCTTCGACTTGAAAGTGCCGGGCATCACCGCGTTCTACAGCTGGCCGTCGCTGGCGAACATCACCGCCTACGTGGGCGACCTGTCGCGCATGGAAGCCAGCGAGCAGCATCTGGCGGACTTTCTGGTTCGCGCCACCACGCTGGTCGAACGCGGCCACGTGCACCTGATCGCGCACAGCATGGGCAATCGCGGCCTGCTCAACGCGATGCACCGCGCCACCACGCAGGCCGCACTGCGCACCGGCGTGCGCTTCGGCCAGATCTTCCTCGCCGCGCCCGACGTCGATGCGCGCTCGTTCGCGCAGCTGGCGAGCGTCTACCCGCTGGCCGCCGAACACACCACGCTGTACGTGGCCGACCAGGACAAGGCGCTGCTCGCGCTGGAGTGGGCCACCGCCGAGGCGCGTGCCGGCGGCGCGCCGCCGGTGTTGGTGTTGCCGGGCATCGACACGGTGCGCGTGCGCGGCTGGAGCCTGTTCCGCTTGGGCCACAGCTACGTGGCCGAAGATGCCAGCGTGCTGCGCGACATCCGCACCGTGCTGCATTGGCACGAGTCGCCTGAGCGACGCCGCGCACGCAACGGCTGGCCGCTGCCCGACGACACGCCCGGCGCGCGCGGCGCCTGGGTACTCGGGCCGTGAACGGATAGCTCGGCCGGCGCTCGGCGTACACACTCTGTGCAAAACGGCGCGCCTGCCGGCATCATGGCAGGCTTGACGCTCCCCTCACCCATCCACCAGGAGAACACGATGCCCTCTCGCCTTGCCTCGCTTGCATTCGCCGCCGCATGGGCCACCGCCGCAGTCGGCACCGCGAGCGCTGCCGACTTCAAGCTGATGAGCCCGACCATCAAGCCGGGCAGCACGTTGAGCGATGCGCAGGTGTTCAACGGCTTCGGCTGCACCGGCAAGAACGTGTCGCCCGCGCTCAAGTGGAGCGGTGCGCCCAAGGACACCAAGAGCTTCGCGCTGACGGTGTACGACCCCGACGCGCCCACCGGCTCGGGCTGGTGGCACTGGGTGGTCTACAACATCCCGGCCAGCGCCAGCGAGCTCGCCGAAGGCGCCGGCACGGCCGACGGCAAGGGCCTGCCCGCAGGCAGCGCGCAAGGCAACACCGACTTCGGCGCGCCCGGCTTCGGCGGCGCCTGCCCGCCCAAGGGCGACAAGCCGCACCGCTACATCTTCACCGTCTACGCGCTGAAGGCCGACAAGCTCGACATTCCCGCCGGCGGCACCGCGGCGCTGGTGGGCTTCATGATCAACGCCAACAAGCTCGGCGCGGCGACCTTCACCGCGAAGTACGGGCGCGCCAAGTAGGGCGCACCGATCGATCGCACCGGGCCCGCCGTCGCGCGTCAACGCAGCAGACTGACCGCGCCGATGGCGAGCCCGAGCCCCACCGCGACCACGCCGAACCCGAGAGTCTTTCGCCAGAACGGGTCCAGACCGAGCTCGAGTACCGCGTCGGCCGGCCGCCCGGGGTTGTGATGCACCTGCACCGGCTGGTTCATGGGGTAGCGCGTCACCACGTCTTGCAGCGGTGACTTGATCCGGTCGCGCTTGGGCGCGCCGAAGCGCACGCGCCGGCCCTCGAAGGGTTTGCCGTCGACGCGATAGGCGTAGATCACCTGCGCGCGATAGGTCACCGCGCCCTTGCCCATGCCGCTGCGGCTCATGTTGAACATCGAGCGACCTTTCTTGACGCTCGAGTGGCGCACCACCCCGGGCACCGACGGCCAAGACTGCGCATGGTCGGCCCGGCGCCACTGGTAGACCGCGCTCGCGAGCGCCGCGCCGCCGAGGACGAGTAGCGTGACGCCGAGGCCCTGCAGCAGATCGCTGGTGGCGGGCGTCACGGCGCGAATCCCTGCACCGCCTGCTGCATGCGCGCGATCATCAGTCGATGGACAGCACCACGTTGCCGATGGTCTGGCCGCTCTCGACCATCTGGTGCGCACGCGCACATTCGGCCAGCGGCAGCCGCTCGGCGATGTGGTGCTGCAGGCCGCCGTGCACGAGCATCGCGTTGAGCGTGCTCACCGCGCGCTCGCGATCGCCGGTGCTCAGGTTGTAGACGATGAAACAACGCAGCGTGGCGTTCTTGACGATGGCCGGGAAGAACGGCACCGCGAACTCGCCGGCACCGCTGCCGTAGATCACCACGTCACCGCCCGCGCGCAGCAGCGTCAGATCGGCCGCCAGGTTGGCCGCCGCGTCGACCTCGATGATGCGATCGAACCCCGCGCCGCCGGTGAGCGCCGCGGTACGCGCGGACAGCTCCTCGCGCTTGTAGTCAATGGTGGCATCGGCACCCGCGCTGATCGCCAGCTTGGCCTTGGCCTCGCTGCTCACCGTGGCCACCAACTGCGCCGCACCGAGGCGCCGCGCGAACTGCACCGCGTAGTGGCCCACCGCGCCGGCACCGCCGGCCACCAGCACGCGCTGGCCGGCCACGCCGCCGCCGGTGAGCACCGCGTGCAGAGCCGTCAGCGCGGGGATGCCCAGGCACGCGCCCGCCTCGCCCGATGCGCCGTGCAACGGCACCGCCTGCGCCACCGGCAGCACGATGTACTGGGCCGCGGTGCCGAACGGCCGCTGCCACGCGCCGTTCCACACCCACACACCCTGGCCCACGCGCGAAGCCGGCACGCCGGCACCCACCGCATCGATCTCGCCCGCGCCGTCGCTGTGCGGAACGATTTGCGGGAACGCCAGCGTCTTGCTGCGCATTCCGGCGCGCGCCTTGACGTCGCTCGGATTCACGCCCGACCAGCGCAACCGCACGCGCACCTCGCCCGGCCCGGGCGAGGGCATGGGCAGATCGATCAGTTTCAGCACGTCGGCCGCGGGGCCGGTCTGCGTGTAGGCGATGGCTTTCATGGCGCGCATTATTCGCCGCGCCCGATCGCGTCCGCAACGCGCCGACTCGGCGCCACCGCGTTCGACACCGCAGCGCACTCATTCTCGACAATGCGCTGTGCCCTGCGGCCCACTGGCCGCCATGCCCTGGGCAGCGCACAATGCGCCGCGCGGCCACCGGGCCGCTCACACCACTTGGAGGGCCAGCGATGGATGGAGCGATGACGACGAGCACCGAGCCGGGCCAGCCGCGCAGCGTGGACGGGGGCCACGGCGTGAACTGGTGGACCGACGCCTGGGCACTGTTCGCCAAGAACGCCGGAATCTGGATCGTGCTGGGCTTGATCTTCCTGGTGATCCTGATCGTGTTGGCGTTCATCCCGTTCGTCGGCCAGCTGGCGTCGGCGCTGCTGGTGCCGGTGTTCGCGGGCAGCTGGATGATGGCCGCGCAAAAACTCGAGGCCGGCGGCACGCTCGAGGTGGGCGACCTGTTCCTGGCCTTCAAGGGCGACAAGCTGACGCCGCTGATGATCGTCGGCGCGTTGCTGCTCGCGATGGGCGTGGTGATCGTTCTGGTGATGAGCGTGCTCGGCTTCGGTGGCTTCATGGGCATGATGGCCGGCGGCGCCATGCGCAGCGCCCGCGGCATGATGGCCGGCATGGGCATCGGACTGTTGGCGATGCTGGTCGGGTTGATCCTGGGCATGCTGGTCACCATGGCGCTGTGGTTCGCACCGCCGCTAGTGGCGCTGCGCGGCGTGGCGCCGGTGGAGGCAATGCGCCTGAGCTTCGCCGCCAGCATGAAGAACGTCGTGCCCTTCTTGCTGTGGGGCCTCATCTACATCATCGCTTCGATCGTCGCGTCGATCCCATTCGGCCTGGGCTGGATCGTGCTCGGGCCGGTGCTGATGCTGACGGTGTACACGTCGTACAAGGACGTGTTCGGCGCCTAGATCACGGCCGCTTGGCGTACGCGGCGTCGAAGATCGCACGCAGCCGCGCGTGCACCGGCGGCAACGCGTCGACCACCTGCAGCGCCCAGTCGAAGTACTCGCGCCGGCGCTCCAGCGCCCAGCCCACCGGCGGGTTGTGGGCCATGTCGCGCAGGTTGCAGGTCTTGTCGGCCAGCTTGACCAGTGCCGCGCGCTCGGACTGGTGCGGCGCGTGCACCACCTGCAGCCGCTTGCGCTCGCCCTTGGGCAACGCCTTGTCGTCGGTGACCTCGGCCACCACGTCCGCCACGACTTGGCCGAAGTGCGCGCGCAGCTCGTCGTAGGTGGTCTCGGTGTCCTCGATCGTGTCGTGCAGCACCGCAGCAATCAGGGTGGGCACGTCGCCGATGCCCGCTTCCACGGTGAGCACTCGCGCCAGCTCGATCGGGTGGTTGATGTAGGGGCTGGCGTGCGCGTCGCGCCGCCGCTGGTCGCGGTGCTTGTGCGCGGCGAAGGCCAGGGCGTCGAAGAGCAACGATTCGCTGGACTGCGGCTTCATCTCGAACTCGGTTGCGGCGCGGCAGATGCCGGCCACTCTAAACCCACTGTCTCGACATACGGCTTGTGTTCGGCGGCGATGCGCGTAGCATCCGCCCTCCACCGATCAGCGAACCTCTTTGTTGCCCGCCGCGAAGCGCCACTCCCTCTGGCGCCGACCGCGCCCCCGGACTGCAGAACAGTCCACTGGCGGTGGGTCTTGAGCAACGCCCGGGGGTCGCGCAGTTCGAGTGGGTTCACTTGGCCCCCACAGGCACCACAAGGAGAACCACATGGTCACCTACATCGGTTTGCTGAGCTTCACCGACAAGGGCTTGCAGGCGATCAAAGACACGACCAAGCGCGCCGCCGCCGCCAAGGAGGCAGCCAAGAAGCATGGCGTCAACCTGCGCGACATGTTCTGGACGCTGGGCGAGTACGACGCGATCTGCGTGCTCGAAGCCGAAGACGAGGCCTCGGTAGCCGCCTTCAGCATCGGCACCGCGCTGCAGGGCAACGTGCGCACGCGAACGCTGCGCGCGCTGTCGGCCGCAGAGATGGACAAGGTGCTGGCCAAGCTGAAGTGAGCCGCCGGCTCAGCGTGCGGCCGACACCTTCCAGCCGCCGCCCAGGGCACGAAACACATTGGCCTGCGCGGCGGCGAGCGCGCGTGCGGAGTCGGCGTTCTGCGCCTGCGCGGTCAGCGCCAGGCGCTCGGCGTTGATCACGTCGAGCCGGCTCGACTGGCCGCCGTTGAAGCGCAGCCGCGTCAGCTCGGCGGCGCGCTCCAGCGCCAGCGCGCGCCGCCGCCCGCTCTGCAGCGTCGTGTTGGCCTCGCTGTAGGCACCCAGCGCGTCGCGCACTTCCTTGAACGCGACCACCACGCTGTCGCGGTAGTCGAGTTCGACCTGCGTGCGGCGCGCCTTGGCAGCGTCGTATTGCGCGCCGATGCGCCCGCCGTCCCAGATCGGCTGCGTCAGCGCGGCGGCGACGTTCCACGCCAGCGATGGCGCGTCGAGCAGGTTCGACAAGTCGGTGCTCTCGCGCCCATAGGCGGCGGTGAGCGTGATGCCGGGGAAGTAGGCCGCGCGCGCCGCCTCGATGCGCGCGCCGGCGGCGCGCAACCTCGCCTCGGCAGCCTGCACGTCGGGCCGGCGCAGCAGCAGGTCCGACGGCAGACCTTCCGGCACGCTGCTGGCGTACAGCGTGGGCGTGTCGCTGCGCACCACGCCCTGTTCGACCAGCGCCTTGGGCGAGCGGCCGAGCACCAGCGCCAGCGCGCGCTCGGCCTCGCCGCGTGCGCGGTCGAGCTTGGGCAGCTGCGCTTCGTTGTCGATCAGCTCGGCGTCGAGCTGGCGGATGTCGAGCTCGGAGATGTCGCCCGCGTCGAAGCGCAGGCGCTGCAGCTTCAGGCTGTCGCGCTGCGCCTGCACCGCCTGCCCGAACAACACCACCTGCGCGTCGAGCGCCTGCAGCGCCGCGTAGGACTGCACCACCTGCGCGGCCAGCGCGATGCGCAGGGTCTCGCGCGCGTATTCGCCGGCGAGCAGCTCCTCGCGCGCGGCGGCGTTCAGGTTGGCGGCGCGCCCCCACAGGTCGACCTCGTAGGCGACGTTGAGGTTGGCGCGGTAGTCGTCGAAGGTCAGCGCGCTGCCGCCCAGCGTGAGCGGCGCGTTCTGGCCGACGTGCTGGCGGCCCGCCGACACACCGGCATTCACGCTAGGCAACTGCTCGGCGTGGGCGGCGCGCAGCGCGGCACGCGATTCGTCGATGCGTGCCATCGCGCGGCCGAGGTCGCGGTTGTTGTCGAGCGCCTCGGCCACCAACGCATCGAGCTTGGCGTCGCCAAAACTCTTCCACCAATCCGGCGCCACGTCGGCCGGTGCGGCGGCAGCGGGCAACTCGAGCTGGGGCGTCTCGTGGGGCCCGGCACCGGGCACGGCGCAGCCGGCCAGCGACAGGGCGGCGAGCGCGACGGCGCCTGCAAGATGAAAACGCTTCACGCCGGTTCTCCTTTCACGTCGGGCAACGCCGCGCCGCCAGGGCCCGCACGGTGCGGATGGTGGAGCGCGGCAGTCGCGGCCGCGTGCGCGTGCACGTGCTGCGCCTCGGACTGGATCTCTTGCGTGCCGCGCGCTTCGCGCAGCTTGCGTGCCGTGATGATCTTGAAGAACATCGGCACGAAGAAGATCGCCAGGAAGGTCGCCGCCAGCATGCCGCCCATCACGCCGGTGCCCACCGAGCGCCGCGCGCCGGCGCCGGCGCCGCTGGAGAAGGCCAGCGGCAGCACGCCGAGGATGAATGCCAGCGAGGTCATGATGATCGGCCTGAAGCGCAGCCGCGCCGCCTCGAGCGCCGCGGCCGCCGCACTCATGCCCTCGTGGTGCTTGAGCGATGCGTATTCGACGATCAGGATCGCGTTCTTCGCTGCCAGCCCGAGCAGCGTGACCAGACCGATCTGGAAGTACACGTCGTTGGTCATGCCGCGCAGCCACACCGCCGCCAGCGCGCCGAACGTGCCGAACGGCAGCGCGAACAGCACGGACAGCGGCAGCGACCACTTCTCGTACTGCGCCGACAGGATCAGGAACACCATCAACGCACCGAGCACCAGCGCCAGCCCCGAGGTGCCCGACGAGCGTTTTTCCTGGTACGACGCGCCGCCCCAGTCGTAGCTGAAGTCCGGCGGCAAAACCTGCTTAGCGATGCGCTCGACCTCGGCGATCGCCTGCCCCGAGCTGACGCCGGGCGCGCCCTGGCCGAACAGCTTCACCGCCGGCAGGTTGTTGAAGCGGTCGAGCGTCTCGGGCCCCGACGAGTACCTGACGTTGGCCAGCGCCGACACCGGCACCATCTGCCCGGAGTCCGAGCGCACCCACATGCGGCCGATATCGTCGGGCCGCTTGCGATAGCCCGCCTCGGCAGACATCAAGACCTGCCAGGTGCGGCCGTACTTGTTGAAGTCGTTGACGTAGTAGCTGCCGAGCGTCGACGACAGCGTGTTGAACAGCTCGTCCACCGGCACGCCGAGCGCCTTGGCGCGCTCGCGGTCGACCTCCACGTACAGCTGCGGCGAGCTGGCACGCCACAGCGTCTGCACGCCGCCGAGCAGCTTGCTCTGCGAGGCCGCGCCCATGAACTGCTGCGACACCTGCGCCAGCCGCTGCGCGCCGCCTTCGCCGCGGTTCTGCACGTAGAACTCGAAGCCGCCCGCGGTGCCGAGGCCGAAGATCGGCGGCGGGTTGAACGCCAGCACCAGCGCCTCCTTGATGTGCGCCGTCTTCATGAACAGCTCTCCGATCAGCGCCTGCACCGGCACCGGCCGATTGCTCCAGTCGGTCTGCGTGACGAAGATCGTCGCCGCGTTGTTGCGATAGCCCCCACCGAGGAAGTCGAACCCGGTGAACGCCACCACGTCGAGGTTGTACGGGTTGCTCTTGATGATCTTGATCACATCGCCCACCACCTCGTCGGTGCGCTGCAGCGATGCGCCATCGGGCAGGATCACCGCCGAGATGTAGAAGCCCTGGTCTTCGTCGGGTACCAGCGAGCCCGGCGTGATGCGCCACAAACCGACCGCGAGCACCACCATGCCGGCGAACAGCGCCAGCCCGACGCCGGCGCGCCGCACCATGAAACCCACGCCTTTGACATAGCCCCCGGTGACGCGCAAGAAGAGGCGGTTGAACGCCGAGAAGAACCGCCCGGGCGCCTTGTGCTCGCGCTTGAGCAGGATCACGCACAGGCTCGGGGTCAGCGTGAGCGCGACGATGCCGGAGATCACCACCGCGATCGAGATCGTGACCGCGAATTGCCGGTACAGCTCGCCGGTGAGGCCACCCAGGAAGGCGATCGGCACGAACACCGCGCACAACGTGAGCACGATCGCGATCACCGGCCCCGACACCTCGCGCATCGCTTTGATCGCCGCCTCGCGCGCGGCCATCTTCTCCTCGTGCATGATGCGTTCGACGTTCTCGAGCACGACGATCGCGTCGTCGACCACGATGCCGATCGCCAGCACCATGCCGAACAGCGTCAGCGTGTTGATCGAGTAGCCGAGCAGCAGCAAGCCCGCCATGGTGCCGATCAGCGACACCGGCACCGCGACCACCGGAATGAACGTGGCGCGCCAGTTCTGCAGGAACAGGAACACCACCAGGATCACCAGCACCATCGCCTCTGCCAGCGTCTTGGCCACCTCCTCGATCGACACCTTGACGAACCGCGTGGTGTCGTACGGGATCGAGTAGACGATGCCCTTGGGAAAACGCTGGCTCAAGCCGTCGACCGTGCGCTCGACTTCCTTGGCCACGTTGAGCGCGTTGGCGCCCGGCTGCAGGAAGATGCCCACCAGCGTGGCGGCCTTGCCGTTGATGCGGCCGATGAAGTCGTAGTCCTTCGAGCCGAGCTCGACGCGGGCCACGTCCTTCAGGCGCAGCGTGCTGCCGTCGGGGTTGGCGCGCACGATGATCTCTTCGAACTGCTTGGGATCCGACAGTCGCCCCTGCGTGGTGATGGTGTAGACCATCTCCTGCGCGCCGCCGGTCGGCGCCTGGCCCACCTTGCCGGCGGCGAACTGCGCGTTCTGCTCGTTGACGGCGCGCGCGATGTCGCTGGTGGTGAGCTTCAACTGCGCCAGACGATCGGGGCGCAGCCAGATGCGCATCGCATAGTCCTTGGCGCCGAAGATCTGCACGTTGGTGGTGCCGGGCACGCGCTTGAGCGAATCGAGCACGTTGAGCGTCACGTAGTTGCTGATCGTCAGGTCGTCCTTGCTGCCGTCGTCGGAGTAGAACGCCAGCACCTGCAGGAAGGCCGATGAGCCCTTCTCCACCGTGACGCCCTGGCGGCGCACCTCTTGGGGCAGCTTGGTCTCGACCTGCTTGACGCGGTTGTTGACGATCTGCGCCGCCTGGTCGACGTCGGTGCCGATGTCGAAGCTGACCTGGATGACCACCGTGCCGTTCGAGGTCGACGTCGAGCCCATGTAGATCATGTGCTCGACGCCGTTGATGGCGTTTTCGAGCGGCGCGGCCACGGTCTGCTCGATCACCTCGGCGCTCGCGCCGGGGTAGATCGCGGTGACGCTGACCACCGGTGGCGCGATCTCGGGGTACTGCGCGATCGGCAGCGAGCGCGTGGCCGACAAGCCGGCGATGACGATGAAGATCGCCAGCACCGCCGCGAAGATCGGCCGGTCGATGAAGAAACGCGAGAACATGCTCGGTCCCCTTGGTTGTTCAGTTGGGCTTACTTGGATGCCGCCTTGGGCGCGGCGGCCGGTGCGGGCGCACCGCCGGTTGGCGCACTGGCTGCAGCCGCAGGCGCCTGCGCGATCTGCACCGGCGCACCCGGGAAGAAGATGCGCGCCATGCCGTCGACGATCACCGCGTCACCCTCGGCGAGGCCCTTGTTGATGATCCAGTTGTCGCCGATCTGGTCGCCCACCTGCACCGGCTTTGGCATGGCCTTGTTGTCGGCCACCACGTAGACGAACTTGCCCTGCGGCCCCTCGAGCACAGCGCGCGAGGGCACGATCAACGCCTTGGGCATGGTGGCACCGGTCAGCCGCACGCGAACGAACTGGCCGGGCTTGAGCGCGCCATCGGGGTTGGGCACCTCGGCCTCGGCCTCGATCGTGCCGGTGTTGCCCGACACCCGCGTGTCGGAGAACAGCAGCTTGCCCTTGCGCGGGTACACGCTGCCGTCGGCGAGCTTGACCTCGACCGTGAACGCCTCGTGCGGCGGCAGCTGCAACTGCCCCGCGGCGACCTCGGTGCGCCACTTCAGTTGATCGGTGTCGGCGATGCCGAAGCGCACCTTCACCGGGTCGGTCTGCGTGAGCGTGGTCAGCAGCGTGCCGGGGCCGGAAACCAGCGTGCCCTCGCTCACCTGTGAACGCCCCACCGCACCGGACAGCGGCGACTCGACCCGCGTGTACTCGAGGTTCAGCGCGGCCTCGGCGCGGCGTGCCTGTGCACCCTTGAGGTCGGCGCGCGCCACCTGCTCGGCCGACGCCGCGTCGTCGGCTTCGCGCTGGCTCACCGCGCGCGCGTCCCACAGCGGCTTCAGGCGTGCCAGCGTGCGCGTGGCCTGCGCGAGTTTCGCCTCGGCCGAGGCCACGTCGGCATCGGCCTTGTTCAACGCGACCTGGAACGGCACCGGATCCAGGCTGTACAACGACTGGCCCTTCTTGACGCTGCCGCCCTCGGCGAAGTTGCGCTTGAGCAGAATGCCCGCCACGCGCGCGCGCACCTCCACGTCGCGCGAGCCGGCCGTCTGGCCCACGTATTCGTAGTTCATCGCCAGGTTGCTTGCCGCCAGCGAGATCACCGACACCGCCGCCGGCGGTGGTCCGCCATGGCCGGCGGCGCCTTGCGCGTGCGAGGCCTCGGGGCCGCAGCCGATCAGCGTGATCGACGCGGCGGCGAGGCTGGCCAGCACGATCGCGGCGTGCAGCGAACCCGCGCGCAACGCGCGGCCATTCGAGCGAGATGACGTTTGTGTGACAGTCGTGGGCATGTGAGCGGCCCTTTCAAAAGAAATGTTGATCCGATAAAGCATTGCGAGCAGCGGGCGAGTGGCCGGCTGCTCGCGCACAAAAGGAGTCCTCCGATCGGCGCAGTCTAAATACGGCCCGTTGTCCCCATCGTTATCGGGGAGGCGGGTGTCTGTTTCAGATGTAATCGCGGCGCGTTGCCATTGGCTCGCACTGAACCAACGACGATCGGCGATGTGGAAAATCGACAGCAACGTGCAAGAAATGCACCGGGTCGATCAAACCATCCCATAACAAGGGCCGGATGTGAACGTCAACCAGATCGAAGCCGACGCGCTGGCACTCTTTCAACAGCATGCGGCGCGCACGCGGTTCCAAGTTACCCCACCGCTGTCGGCGCCCACGCTGCAGGCCGCGTACGACGTGCAAGCCAGATACGTCGCCCTGCTTCAGCGCGATGCGGGCGCCGTGGTCGGCTACAAGATCGGCCTCACGTCGCCGCGCATGCAAGCGATGTGCGGGATCGCCGAGCCCATCCGTGGTGCGGTGCTGGCCAAGCGGGTGCATGCGAGCGGCGTGGTTCTGCAGCGCAGCGCATTCGGCCGCCTGGGCCTGGAGTTCGAGATCGCGATGCGCGTCGGCACCGAGGTGCCGAGCGCCGAGCAAACGGCGCAGTCGGTGCGCCGACATGTCGATGCCGTGTGTGCCGGCATCGAGATCGTCGACGATCGCGATGCCGACTACGCGCAACTCGATGTGCGCGCACTGGTGGCCGACAACTCGTGGAATGCCGGCGTCGTGCTGTCGCGCTGGGCCAGCGCATGGCCCGACCTGCCTGCGACCGAAGGCATCGTGAGCGCCGGCGCGCAGGTCATCGATCGCGGCTTCGGGCGCGACGTGCTGGGCGACCCGTTCGAGGCCGTCGCCTGGCTCGCCAATCACCTGGCTGCGCGCGGCGAACGCTTGTCGGCGGGCCAGATCGTGATGACGGGCAGCCTGGTGCCGACGCGGTTTCCGACCGCGGACGCGATCTACCGCTTCGATCTCGCAGGCATCGGCTCGGTCAGCGTGAGCGTGATCGGCTAGCGCCGACGATCACGGCGGCTTCGCGCCGGGCCGATCGGTGCCGACCACGTTCTTGTCGGCGTCGATCGGCACCGCGGTGACGCTGCCCGTGCAATCACCGGTCTGCGTGTAGACCACGCGGCCGCGCTCGATGCACTTGGTGATCATCTGGCGCGGCCCTTCGGTGCCCGGGTGCGGCGGCTGCCCCGCGGGCCGCGTGACCACCACGCCCGGCGAAGGTTGAGGTTGCGGCTCGGTGCTCGGTGGGGCAGCGGGTTCGGCGACCTCGGGCGCCGCTTCGGCCGCCGACGCAGCCGCCTGTGCACTCTTGGCCGCCGCTCGCTCGAGGCGCCCGTTCCTCGAACACTCCACGAGCAAGGGCACGGCCAGGAACACCAACACCACCACCGCCACCCAGAGCAGCGGATTGTTGCGCCAGGTGTGTTCGATGACGGGCGCGGGTTCAGGCGGGCGGCGCAGGTCCTGGTCTTCGTCCTCCTCGGCCGCCTCGCCGCTGCGGGTGGGCATGAAGTGCGTGCGCTCGCCCGCATCGGGCGTGCCGGCTGAGCTGGGGTGCACGGGGTCGGCCATGGCACGCACTTTGGCCCGAAAAGGGGACACGCACAACCAGAAATAAGAATTGAACCGTTGCCGCGCGGCTGCGCACACAGCGGCTCACGCCCGACCGTCCGGGCGACATTGAAAACCTGGAGTACCTCGATGACCACCATGCCCCTCGTCAGCGCGGGCGGCGCCGCGCCTGCGCTGCCCGACGCCGTGCACCTCGACACCCCCGCCCATCCGGGCGACGCGCTCGGCGCCGGCGCCGCCGCGCTCGCCGACGGCCACGGCGGCGGCCACACGCTCGCGCTACTGACCGCTGGGCAGGAGCTGCACCCGCTCGCGAAGCAGCAGGAACAGCAGGTGGCCTACTTCGGCAGCGGCGTGTCGAAGGCCGGCGCGGCCAAGGTCGAGCACAAGGTGGTGCCCGACGCCGCCACCCGCACCTACGACGTGGCCACCACCACCCAGGCCGAGATCGATGCGCTGAAGAACAGCCCCGATCCGAAGCAGCAGCGCCTGGGCCACACGATCGAGAACGCCAAGGCCTCCTATGGCGACCTGCTGGCCGACCACATGAAGATCACGGCGGCGCTGAACGCCGGCAACGGCGGCGAGCCGGTGCTGACGATCACCTCGGAAGACTTCAACTACACCAAGCCCACGCGCGTGCACACCCACTACCACGGCGACAACGCCACCGTGGGCGACCCGGTGGGTTCCAAGGCCGGACAGAACTCGCGCATCCGCGAGATCCTGGCGCGCGACCCGCAGATGGTGTTCGTGCTGCCCGAGTGCAGCAACGCCACGCCGACGGTAGACGGCCCCAAGAACGACAACTACTACCACGCCGACTGGAGCAACGTGAAGAGCCAGGCCGAGACCACCGACCTCGCCCTCAAGGCCGCCGGTGCCTACACCAAGAACGTGGTGCAGGAAACCGTGTCGGTGCACTCGCGCGGCGGCGAAGTGATCCAGAAGCTGATGGATCACGATCCGTCGGGCAAGTCACTGCGCGCTGATCGCCTCGAATTGCACGACTCGCTCTACGGTTCGCAAGGCGCCGTGGCCCAATGGGGCCGCACCGACAACGGCAAGCACGTCAGCCACGTCATCTACGTGCACGGCAGCAATGGCGGCATCAAGGGCGATGGGCGCGACAGGGAAATCGCCAAGACGTTCAAGGACAAATACGTCCCGCTCGACATCTCGCACCAGAAGCCGCTGGACGAGCACAACGACCCGATCGTCTACGACGGCAAGGACGCCAAGCGCGACGACCACATCCACGGCCCCAAGGGCCACGAGGGCGTGCGCCAGTTCCACCCGGACGTGCACTACCAGACGACCGGGCGCTTCTTGGGGCTGTGGCCACTGCCCAACTGAGCGGCCGCCGACCGCCGCTGGTCACTGCTCGAGCAGCGCCTGAGACTTGCTGTCGGCGATCTTGTTGTCGCCCTCGAGGACCTTGACCGGCTGGCCCTGCGATACGCCGTCGGCCACTTCGTTGTGGCCGTCGGCCGCGGTGTTGCCCTTGAGCGTGTCGAACTCCGGCTGCACGCACCAGGCGGACAACGTGAACGCCGCGCTGCCGAGGGCGATGACGAGCGGGGCGATGAACAGGCGGCGGCTCATGATGCGTCCTTTTCGTGAACCACGGGGTCGGGGTCGAGGGTGCGTCGGCGTTCGGGCTCGGTGCACACGGTGATGCCGCGGCGCAGAAGGCCGCGCCACAACAGCGGGCCGACGAGCGGCAGCTGGTACACCCACAGCGGCCAGAACGCCCGGCGCCGCGTCGGCGCGACGCGAACGACCATGCGCGCATTCGGCGCCGGTCGCTCGCCAGCTGCGCCTTCGGCCCCCGGCAGGCGCAGCCGATCGACGGCCACGGCCAGCGGCGGCGCGTGGGCGGCGATCCATACCAGCAGCCATGCGGCCATACACTCCACTCGTCAGTCGATTGCGATCGCAGAGTTCGTCGCGCCTCGGCCCGCGGCATTGCAGCGCCTGCCGAACGAGACTGTTGCGTCGGCCGCAACGGCAGGCCGCTCGATGCCGTGAAAGGTTGCAGTGCCTGCCGCGACCCATCACCTCCAGGAGACGCCGATGATCGTGACCGTCTTTCGAGCCCGGCTGCGCGCCGACGCCGACATGGCTGCCCTCGGGCAGATCGGCGAACGCATGTACGCGCTCGCCACCGCGATGCCGGGCTTCGTCTCGTACAAGGACTTCACCGCCGCCGACGGCGAGGCGGTGACGGTGGTGGAGTTCGCGTCCGAGCCCGAGCTGCTGGCGTGGCGCAACCACCCCGAACACCGCGACGCGCAGGAGCGCGGACGGCGCGAATTCTTCTCGGAGTACAGGATCCAGATCTGCCGCGTCGACAGGGCCTACCGGTTCGCCGTGGCAGACGGCCGCTCAGAGATGCGTTGACGCGCCTGCCTTCAGCAGCGGCAGCACCAGCGCGCGGGCATCGACGCGCGCGTGGATGTGGGCCAGCGTGAGGAACGACCCGACCAGCTTGCGGTGCAGGAACAGCGTCTGCGCCGGCGGCGTGCGCAGCAGGCCCTGCCGGATCGCGAGGTCGAAGCCGAGCGCGCGGGCGCGCGCGGGCAGATCGGACGCTGCGAAGTCGTAGCGGCCGGCGTGCCGCAGCGGCTCGCACACCAGCAGGATCATCTCGGTGGTGGCGTCGATCAGCGCGGGCGCGTCGCTCGCGGCCGCGTAGCCGATGGCGATGGCCTCGCGGGCCACCGCGGCGCGATCGCCGTCGATCACCGCGCGCGTGATGCGCGCGTAGTGACGCACGAACGCGGCTGAGAAGTGCAGCGTGGCGCCGAAGTCCAGCAGCACCACCTTGCCGGACTCGGGTTGCCACAGGTAGTTGGCGAAGTTCGGGTCGGTCTGCATCGTGCGGAACTCGAACAGCTCCCGAAACATCAGCCGCTCGAGCAGCGTGCCGATCGCGTCGCGCGTGTCCTGCGCCACCTCGGCGGCGGCCAGCGTGGCCAGCGGCTCGCCCTCCATGTAGTCCATCGCGAGGATGCGCGCGGTGGTCAGATCGCGGTGCACGCGCGGCACCACCAGCCGCGGCTCGTCGGCCACCAGCTTGGCATAACGCTCGAGGAACGTGGCCTCGGCCAGGTAGTCGGCCTCCTGGCCGAGCTGGCGCGCGGCCTCGGCAGCGATGGCCGACACGTCCACCTCGTGCGGCAGCAGCTTGAGCAGGTGAAGCAGCGCGGCGAGGTTGTCGACATCGCTCTGGATCGAGCGCGCCACGCCCGGGTACTGGATCTTCAGCGCGAGGTCGCAGCCGTCGGCCGTGCGCACGCGATGCACCTGGCCGATCGATGCCGCCGCGATCGGCTCGAAATCAAAACGCTCGAAGCGCGCCTGCCAGCCCTTGCCGTACTCGCGGCCGAGCACGCCGCGCAATTGCGCCAGCGGCATCGGTGCCGCCTGCGCACGCAGGATCGCGAGCGCCTGCGCGAACTCCGGCGGCAGCAGATCGGTGCCCTGCAGCGACATCATCTGGCCGAGCTTCATCGCCCCGCCGCGCAGCCGCGCCAGCCGCGCCGCCAGCCGGCGCGCGTTGTCGGCGGAGAGAAAGGCACTCGCAGCCGCGCCCTCGCCCGAGGCGATGCGGCGCATGCCCTCGGCCACGCCGCCGAGCGCCAGCTCACCCACCGCCAGCGCCATGCTGGCCAGACGGCCGATGCGGGTGCGCGGCACGCGCGCCGGCTTCATCGGCTGCGCTGGACCGGGCCGCTTGCGAGAAGGATCCGAGGCCGTGTCAGGGGTGTCCGTGTTGCGAGGGCAGAGACAGTCACTCGATTGTCCGGTCGAATGGTCCAGTCTACGGGAGCCCGCAGTGGCGCTGCGCTGGCGTATCGGCGTTCAGCTGGCGTGCACGCTGGCTGGCGAACACCGAGACCGGCGTTATCTGTTGCGATCTGTAATCCGGCGCCGACCGGACCTCCCACCTGTCAGGTCTTACAGATTGACCTCCGCGGGAGGCGCCGCATAACCTGCGTCGCATATGCACCCGTGGCGGCCGCGCCGCTCGGGTGCAAAACGGAAGGTCAATGACTCGTTCACCGTTGCTCCGACGCGAGGTGCCAAAAGTGCAATCGGTCCACAGCCTTGTCTAAGTTCGATCGGCAGGGTGTGCAAGCGGGCGCGGCAGTCGCTCGGCGCACAAGCCCTTCGTACGCTGCCAGCGTTGCCGATGAGCCGAGTGCCGCAGGGCAACACCCTGTCATGTGCCGCTGGCACGAGACGACGATCAACAAGGCGGAGCGACGCCAACTCAACGGCCACAGCAGCGGCGTCGTTTGGCTCACTGGCCTGTCGGGGGCCGGCAAGTCGACGTTGGCCAATGAGTTGGAAAGGCGCTTGCGCGCGCGCGCGGTGCGCACCTACCTGCTCGATGGTGACAACGTGCGCCACGGCCTCAATCGCGACCTGGGCTTCAGCACGGAAGACCGCGTGGAGAACATCCGCCGCGTCGCCGAGGTGTCCAAGCTGATGGTGGATGCAGGGCTGGTGGTGATCACGGCTTTCATCTCACCGTTTCGCGCCGAGCGCCAGCTGGCTCGCAGCCTGATGGCGAACGGAGAGTTCGTCGAGGTGTTTGTTCGTACGCCGTTGGAGGTGGCCGAACAACGTGACCCGAAGGGTTTGTACAAAAAGGCGCGCCGCGGCGAGCTGAAGCAGTTCACCGGCATCGACTCCCCCTATGAGGTACCGGAGAAACCGGAGATCGTGATCGACACGACATCGATGCCGCCCCAGGAGTCGGCCGACAGCCTGTACCAACTGTTGAACACCATGAGGTTCTTCGACCTCGTCTGATCGATTGCCAATCCGACATTCATCAATATGCAGTACGCATCTTTCGAGAGCTCGTTCGCCCGGCCCGGTGAATCACCCAAGGCGATTCGCACAGGCTATCAAGACTCCGAGAACCTCAGAGCTCTTCCCGACGCGCCGGCCCTGTTCGTGCTGACCGCGCCGCGCAGCGGCACGACGCTGACGTCGTACATCGTCAAGCAGATTCACGATGGCGACGCGTCGGACTCCGGCTACGACGGCACCGGATACTTTCAGAGTCACAACGAACGCGTGCCTTGGGTCGATGGCCTTTTCTTTCCACGCGAGGAGCTGGAGCGCCTGATCGATGTGGCGCAGGACGCGGAGCTGCGGCTGCTCTACAAGACCCATCTGGAGCCGCACGCGATCCCCGCCATCGAAGGCGCACGGATGATCATCGTGGGCCGGCCACCGGCCGATGTGGCCGTGTCTTTGTGGGACTACTTCACCGGCATCAAGCCCTTCGGATTCGCCGTGCACGACGAAGCTGCGAAGCGCCGTGGCTGGAACAACGGCGCGTTCCCACGGCCCGCGGACTATGCATCGACGGGAGACTTCTTCCGGCAATGGGTCAACCGGCGAGGGTTCCCGTTTGTCGACCTGGTCGAAATCTACCGTCAGGCGTGGAGCCTGCGCGGCCGTGAAGACGTCTTGCTGCTGCACTACAACGAGATCATCGGCGACCTGCCGGCAGCGGTGCGGCGGATTGCCGCCTTCGAACATGTCGACTTGCCGGAAGCCAGGGTCCAGCAGATCGTGACGCTGTGCGAGTTCGATGAGATGCGGCGACAAAGCCGCGCCATCGCCCCGAGCCACAAGCGGTTCGACACCGAACACCACCTCAACAAGGGCATCGCGGGCCGCGGCGGGGAGCTCTTCCCCAGGGAGGAGTTTCCTGATGAATATCAAGCCTTGGAGAACGCACTCGGCAGCGAGTGCTTTCAGTGGCTCAACGGAACGCCGTAGCCCATGGCGCTGCCATTTGCCTAAGTTTGTTGTATGTGGAGTTTCACCGAAAACCTATCGGCTCGTTGAAGATCGAGTTAGCCGTAACCCGTTCCGCGAGCGCATTCTTCGGCTGCATCACCTCGAGTTGCTGACATGAAAACTTCCATCCGCATGCTTTGTGCCGCCGGCGCGGCGCTGAGCCTCCTGTGCTCCGGCGCTGCACTGGCGCAGATCCGCATTGGCCAGACCTCGGCCCTCACGGGCCCCGCCGCCGCAGCGGTGAGCGAGATCAACGCTGGCGCCAAGCTGTACTTGAATGCGGTCAATGCCGAGGGTGGAATCAACGGCCAGCAAATCGAGTTGGTTTCGCTGGACGACAACAACAAGGCCCCGGCGGCCGCCGAGAACGCGATCCAACTGATCAACGACCAGCGAGTGGTGGCGCTGTTCCTCAGCCGCGGCACGCCGCAGACACAGGCCATGCTGCCGCAGCTGGCCCAGGGCAAGATCGTGCTGATCGCGCCTTCCACCGGGGCCATGGCGCTGCACCAGCCGGTGAACCCATGGGTCTTCAACGTGCGCGCAAGCTATCAGCGCGAAGCCGAAGCCGTGATACGGCACATGGGCCTGACGGGCCTCGACAAGGTGGCGCTGCTGTACGTCAACGATTCGTTCGGTGAAGACGCCATCCAGGGCGCGATGAAGGTCTTCAAAGAGGCCAACGTCAAGCCGGCCATGATGCACTCGTTGGACCGCGAGAAACCCAACTACGCGGCGCTCATGCCCGAGCTCACCGAGCTCAAGCCGCTTGGCGTGCTCATCGTCGGGTCGCCGACTTCGGTCACCGCCGGCATCAAGGCGATGCGCGCGGCCGGGCTGCGGGCGACGGTGGCCACGCTTTCGAACAACGCGGCCGGTGGATTCATCACCGGGCTGGGCCCCGATGCCGGCAGCGTGATCGTGAGCCAGGTGTTCCCGTCGGAGCGGCGCCTGGCGGTGCCGATGATCGCCGAGGCCTCGCGCCTGGCCGCCGCGCAGAAGGTCGCCCAACTCACCCCGGCCATGATCGAAGGCTACGCAGCGGCCAAGGTCCTGGTGGCCGGGTTGAGGCGAGCCGAGAAAGAAAGCAAGGTCATCACGCGGCTCAGCCTCAAACGCGCCCTCGAGTCGTTCGACCGTTTTGATATCGGTGGCCTGGAGATCAGCTACAGCCCCACCGATCACACAGGGCTCGACTTCGCCGACTTGTCGATCATCGCAGCGGACGGCACGTTCCGGCGCTGAGCGAGCGTCGGCGCCGTTGCCGACGCCGGGGCTCAGCCGAACAATCGTCGCAGGAGTTCGTCGCGATCAAGCTCTAGGTTGGCTGCCACTTCGCCCAAGACTGCCGCCAGCGTGCCCACCTTCAGTGGGTCGTGCGCGGGAATGGTGATGTCGTGCTGCGTTGGCTGCTCAGCGCTCAGCCGCATGTGACTGCCAGTCTGACGCGTCACCCGATACCCGACTTTGGCCAGCGCTTTCGCGAGCTCCGCTCCCGAAAGATCGCGCGGCAACTTCATGCCGGGATGACTTCGTCCCTGACAAAGTGAAGGCGAATCATCTTCGGCGCCTTGCCAGCGTCGAAGTGGCACTGCACGGCATCACGCACACGGGCGTGCAGCTCGGCTACATCGTCGGCTTGCGTGAAGATCGGCTCGCCCAACGCGCGGGCGATGAAGCCCCCTTCAGGGGCCTGCTCCACGACGAAAATGATCTCGTTCATTGGCCGCTGGTGTCGAATGCCCGGGCCATTCTACGGCGCGACCTATCGTCCGTCGCCTAGCGCTGGTCGGCTGCATGCCCACTCCGTCACTCCCGCCCGCCACCCCCATCGACACCGCCCTGCGCACCGCGACGCCGGCGTGGTGCCCGGCGGCATGACCGGTCACTTGAGCGCCGCGTACCTGCCGCCCGGCTACACGCAGTTCTTTCAGCGCGCCGAGGGCTGCCGGCGCGCTTTTGTCTGGCCCGCTCAAGGAATGCCGAACACCTGCATGTTCTGGTTGCCGATCCAGAACACCGTCTTGCTGTCCACTGAGGGCAGCAGGTACTGGTTGCCGTAGAAGCAGTTGTCGCTGCTGGAGTTGCAGATCGACGCGTCGACGCTGATGGGGATGCTGCCGATCTTGACGAAGTCGGTCGTCCCGGGTGCGAAGGTCGTTGTGCTGTAGATGTCGATCGCCTGACTGGCGAGCGTCGTCTGGGAGACGTTGGTGTATGTCTTGCGCAGCACCAGAATCTTGCCGCCGTCGGGCGTGAGCGTCGTCAGGCTGTAGCTGTCGGTGCCCGGTGGCACTGGCAGTTGGCCAAGCAGCGTGAAGCTTCGGTTGTAGAGCTTGCCGCTGAACTCCTCCAGTGTGCGCGTGCCGTCGAGGCTCAATCGAGGCTCGTACCAGAGATTGGTGCTGCCCATCGGGGTGGTGATCTGCTCGTTCACCGGCTCGTAAGCGCCCCACAGCGGGAACGGCTGAGACAGAAAAAACGGGCTGATCAACACCAACGAGCCGTCGAGCGCGCCGTGGTAGAAGCCGAATTCGATGTTCAGCGGCACGTTCGGGTTCAGCGCGCCGAAGGTGCGGGTACGCAGATCGAAGTAGTGCGAGCTGCCGGACAACCACAGGCGGCCGTCGGACGAAATCGCCAGCACACCTCCGAGGTTTGTGCCGATCGAGATCGCCACACCTTGCGGGGTGTAGTAGTTGAGCACGCTCATCGTATCGGGATCGATCTCGGCCACACGCGAACTGATGTCGGTTACCCAGATGCGGCTGCCATCGGGCGCGAGCGCCATGTTGTTCACACCAACATACGACAGGAACGCCACGTTCCAGCTGCTGCCGTCGAACTGGTAGCGCACCAGACCGCCCGCGAAATCTCGTCGCAAGGCGAACACGGCGTGGCGCACCGGGTCGTGCAGGTAGATGTTCTTCGCGCCGACGTCGGGCACCGTGGCCGGTGCGTAGGTGAACGGCTCGCTGAACCGCACTTTTGCAGTGGGCGTGGCCAGGCCCGCTGCGTTGGCCACACCGATGGTGAACGGCACTACCCCGGTCGGCGCCGTGACGGTCAGCGCCAGCTGGGTATCGGACAGGACATCGACCGCCGAGACGTTCAAGAACGGTACTTGCAACGCAGCCAGCGGGTCCGTGCCGAGTTGGTTGAAACCGCGGCCCCCCACCACGACGCGCGCAGGGACTCCGGCGGTCATGCCGTAAGGCCCGGCAAACGCGACATAGGGCAAGCGCTTCTGCAGCGTGACGTTGAAGGTGACCGGTGCAAGCCCCTGGGCCGAGATGGTGACCGTGGCGGTGCTGTCGGCAAATTCCGGCAGGCTCTCCACGAACATCGGATTCAACGAGACCGTGAGCGTGCCAGGCGCGGTACCCCCGCTCGACGCCACCAGCCACGATTGCGATGTGCTGGCCGTCCACGCGGACGTTTGGCCATCGGCGCGCACCACGCTCACCGCTGCCGTGGCGCTGCCCAGCGCCGTGTCCCGGTTGAGCACCAAGGTCTGCGGCGACGGCGCCACCAGGCCGACGCCAACCGTGAACGTGACCGGCACTCGCACGGATAGCGTGCCGTTGGGCCGCCCCAGGATGACGTTGAGGTCGACCCGGTACACGCCGGCGGGCAGCGTGACCGCGGACGCGTCGAGTTGGATCGTGCTGTTGTTGTTCGGTGAGGAGACCCCCAGCCACGGCGCCGCGGCTTGCCCCGCCGCAAACTCCACGGAGATGGGGCCGGTGATGCCTGGCGCCAGCGTGACCGCGAGCGTGCCCTGCGTGCTGCCGCCTTCCAGCGCGTTGAGCGTGAGCGAACCCGGGTTCACCGACAGCCCGGCCTGCAGCGTGAGCGTGACCCCATACGAGAAGGTGGCCAGCAGGTCGGACCCGTTCTGGTCGCGGTAAACGCGCAGGAACACTGTGGTGCGGTAGGTGCCTGCCGGCTGGAACGCGTAGGGCGTGACCGTGATGGTGCCGGTGGTGCTGCCGGTGATGTTGAACGATGCGCTGGCCACGCTGGAGTCGGCCGTGTCGACCGCCACATACACGGAGCCCGGCGCATCGGTGAGCGTGACATTGATGTTCTGAGAGGCCACCGCTTCGCCGGACAGGCCGGTGAACTGCAGCGTCGCGGTGCTGGGTGTCACACCGACACCGCCCCCACCGCCCCCACCGCCGCCGCCGCAACCCACCAGCGACAGCGACAACAGCACAAACAGGGACAGGCCACCCGCGATGCGTTTGAACAGCATGGGAACCCTCCAGCTCGTTTTGTGAACCCGTAGCAGGCCAGGCCACTGGCGGGTCCCTTGTCGGGGCACGGTCGCACGGTGCCCGCCCTCTTGATCGGGTGGGAGTTTGCAAGGCGCCGCGCCGTTCGCCCATCCCGATTTACGGGGGCCTGCGACGCAGCAACGACGCGGACCGCGCTGGCCGAGCGGTTGAGGGGTTAGTGTTTTCCCGGATGTGCGTTCAAGCACGACATCTGCACCGACCTCAAGGCGCCCACACCGGCCTTTGCACAGCGCGCGCGCAAAAGCCGCCGCGCTGGCCACGCTCACCGTGGCCGACCGCGACGAAGGCCTGCTCGCGCACCTTCAGCGCATGGGCAGCCGCCTGCGGCAAGGCATTGCCGAACCAGCCGCCGCGCACGGCGTGAAGCTGCGCCAGAGCGGGCCGGTGCAGATGCCGCTGATCCTGTTCGACGACGACCCGCAGTACGAGAAAGGCATCGCGTTCTGCGCGGCGGCGCTGCAGCGCGGGGTGTACCTGCATCCGCGGCACAACATGTTCTTGTGCGGGGCGCATGGGGAGAAGGAGATTGATCGGGCGTCGGAGGTGACGGAGGGGGCGTTCAATTGCCTCGCTACTGCGCAGATCCGATAGAACAGCCGATGCCGCCAAGCGAGCGGATCACTCAGCAGACCTCATGATCAACTCGTCAAAGTAACAGCGACTCTTGTTGTCACCAGAAATGCGCGAATAGCGGGAAGCCACCTCTACGGTGAATTCGGACCTGTCGTACAGCTCGCGCACTGACTCGTGGTTGGCGTTTGTAGCGACCACCTGAGCCCCCCGTCGGACTGCGCGAAGGAGCGCCGCAGCCAACCGCTCTTGGTCACTCCAAGAAAATAGAACTTCGTTGTACTTGCGAAATCCGTTGTGGTTATGTCTAACCGTGTATGGAGGATCGCAAAATAAGAGGTCCCCTTCTTCCGCACGGTCCACAAGTCCCTCGAAGTCCCCCGCAATGAGGCGCGCATGTCTTAGAAGCTTGGCAATAGACTCAAAGTCATCGCTGCCCATTACTACCTCGCCCTTGGTTCCCTTCGGCACGTTGAACTGCCCCTGCCGGTTGACCCGATATATTCCGTTAAAGCAGGTTCGATTCAGGTAGATCAGTCGGGACGCTTGCTGGGTGAGATTGGTCGACTCCTTCGCTCGGGCCCTGTAGTAGTAGTCGTGAGCATCGTCGCGGTGGCGTCGCTGTCGATATCCTGCTCGATCTGCAGCGTAATGCTGGCTCCTCGCACTTGGGCCGGCGCGAGGAGCCACTCAGGGGATGGGCGCGCCCCAAAATACATGGGGTAGCGCTCAGAGTCGAACCAGTAGCGACTGACACGACTCTCGATGAACTCATCGAGGGTTGGGCGTTCCGCGTCAATCAGTACTTGGTTGGCTTCAAGCAGAAGATGGAGTAGCGAATCCGACCGTCCTGGGACCAGAAGTTGGCTTTCCAGAAGATTGGAGTAGTTGGTGTAGAGCTCGTCGCTACGGCCGATGCAGATAACACGTAGTACGTCTTCAGCTACCGCTACATTGAATTCCTGTTGCGTCGCGCGATACGGCTGTCGATTGAGGAAGTGCAAGAACAAGGCCAACGCGCAGCCTCCTTCGATTGGCCCCTTTTTGGGGCTCGCCAGAAGATTCAATGGTACCGGTGAAGGTATGCAGCGGTCTGTGCGAGCCTGTCCTGAATTTTGTGTGCGAGGCATAGCATGACGCCAAGGAGCATGTATGCCAAGCAAGACGAAGACGAAGAACGCGGCGATTGCCGCGAAGACGGCGGCGCTGCCGAAGATTCCCAAGGAGCTGCTTGACCAGGTGGTGGCCGGTGGTGCGCCGATGACGGCCGAGCAGATCAACGCGACGACCATGGCGCTGAAGAAGGCGCTGATCGAGCGAGCGCTGGGCGGTGAGCTGTCGCACCACCTGGGTTACCCGCCCGGGGCCGTGAAGCCCGAGGATGCGGCCAACCACCGCAACGGCGCCAGCGCCAAGACCGTGCTGACCGAAGACGGCCCGCTGCGCATCGAGGTGCCGCGCGACCGCGAGGGTTCCTTCGAGCCGCTGTTGATCCCCAAGCACGAGCGGCGCTTCACCGGCTTTGACGACA
>Ga0326726_10000133_pt1 | contig 70420 bp, 61 predicted proteins | sample MHFenrmetagenome_2_FD_207603 | JGI IMG/M metagenome (GOLD analysis project Ga0326726, IMG submission 207603) | Lab enriched peat soil microbial communities from Michigan Hollow, Ithaca, NY, United States - MHF15MN | ecosystem: Environmental > Terrestrial > Soil > Wetlands > Peat | place: USA... | reverse complement strand
GTGCGACAGATCTCCCGCGATTCGGTACTGGAGCAGCCAGTCCCGTGAAGTACCTGCTGTACCACCCGCCCACCTGGCCGCTCGGGGCAGTCGAGGCCGCATTGGCGGCGGAGCAGGTGGAGGCGCGGGTGGCGGGCTCCCCGGCGGACATTTCCGCGGCCGACCGGCCGGCGGTGTACCTGCTCGATGGGCCCGCCCGCCGCCAGGCGACGCTGCAGGAGCTGACCGCGCTCAGAGACGGCGGCGTGGCGGTTCTGGCTCTGGGCGAGCCGGGAGATGCGGATGTGCCCGCCGAGTTGCCTGCCGAGCTCTTGAGCGGCTTCCTCCCCGCGGGGGGAGGCCCTCGGCAGCTGCTGGTCGCGCTGCGCGCCGCCTTCCGGGTCTCTGCCGCGCAGCGCGAGCAGATCCGCACCCGCGCGGAAAGCGCGGCCCGGCTCAGCGAGCTCACCGAGCTGGCCGAGATAGGCGTACTGCTCACCACCGAGAAGAACCTCGAGACCCTGCTGGACCTGATCCTCACCCAGGCGCGGCGGGTGACCCAGTCCGACGCCGGCAGCCTGTATATCGCCGAGACCGACGCCAACGGGAATCGCCGGCTGTGCTTCAAGCTCAGCCAGAACTACAGCCGGCCCGACATCCCCTTCGTCGAGTTCAGCATCCCGATCGACCACGCCTCCCTGGCGGGCTATGCGGCGAGCGACGGCGCGCCGCTGGTCATCGAAGACGTGTACACCCTTCCGCCGGACGTCGAGTATTCGTTCAATCCGTCGTTCGACGAGCGCTACGGGTACCGCACCAAGAGCATGCTGGTCATCCCGATGCAGAATCACTACGGCGAAGTCATCGGCGTGCTCCAGCTCATCAACCGCAAACGCGATGTCTCCGCCCGTCTGCGCCGGCCGGAAGATGCCAGTCGCGAGATCATCGCCTATAGTCCCCATACCGTGAAGATCGTGAGCGCGCTGGCGTCCCAGGCGGCGGTCTCGATCGAGAACAGCCAGCTGTACGAGGCGATCGAGCGGCTGTTCGAGGGCTTCGTGAAGGCGGCCGTGCACGCCATCGAGCAGCGCGATCCGACTACCTCGGGCCATTCCGAGCGGGTGGCGCTGCGCACCGTGGCGCTGGCCGAGGCGATCGACCGCCTGCAGGACGGTCCCTTCCGCCAGATCAGCTTTTCACGGGAGCAGGTGCGGGAGCTGCGCTACGCCGGTCTGCTGCACGACTTCGGCAAGGTGGGAGTGCGGGAGCAGGTCCTGGTGAAAGCCAAGAAGCTCTACGAGGGAGAGCTGGCGCTCATCCGGCAGCGGCACGCGTTCATCCGGCGGAGCGCGGAGTGGGTGTTCGAGCGGGAGCGGGCGGAATTCCTGCTGCGAAGTGGCCGCGACGGGTACGAGGCGTTCCTGCGCGAAATCGCCGAGCAGAAGCGGGAATCACTGGAGACCGCCGACCGATTCCTGAAGGTGGTGCTGGCCTCCAATGAGCCCACCGTCCTAGCCGAGGGGGACTTTGCCCAGCTGGGAGAGTTCGCGTCCAGGGAGTATCTCGACATCGACGGCACGCCCCGCCCTTTCCTCAGCCAGCCGGAGCAGAAGCACCTCTCCATCCGCAAGGGCAGCCTGGACGAGCGGGAACGGCTGGAGATCGAGAGTCATGTGAACCACACCTACGCCTTCCTCGAGCGGATTCCCTGGACCCGGGGCCTGGCGCGGGTCCCGGAGATCGCGCTGGGACACCACGAGAAGCTGGACGGCACCGGCTACCCGCGCCGGGTCCACGGGGATGCCATACCGCTGCAGACCCGGATGATGACCATCGCCGACATCTACGATGCCCTGACCGCCCAGGATCGTCCCTACAAGCGCGCCCTGCCGATGGATCGGGCACTCGACATCATGGTGGACGAGGTCGAGCGTGGCCAGCTGGACGCGGATCTCTTCCGGGTATTCGTGGAGGCGAGGGTGTTCGAGGAGCGGGCTGAAAAGCCGAGGGCGAGTATCGCAGTGAACCGGCCGTAGATGGGAGATGCGAGACGTGAGAAGTGAGAAGTGAGAAGTGGCGAGCAGGGAGTAGAGATCCTGACCGTTCACCGTTCACTGTTCACCCTTCACCGTTCACGTTTCTGCCCCAGGCCAGCACCCCAGCCATCAGGCCGAGATTTGCGGGCACGAACATGGCCAGCACCTGCCAGTTCGCCTGCCCGAACCAGGGCAACCCTTTGAGCAGCAGGCCCAGCAGGGAGAGCCCACCTACCAGCAGGGCGAACCCCCGCGCGGTCCTGAGCGCCCAGGGGCGGTCGCCCAGGGCAAAGGGGAGCGCGACGGCCAGCACCAGCGCCGCGACCGAGCACTGCAGCACGTTCTCGTTCCGGGCGGCGACGGCATGATCGGTGAAGGCCCACATGCCCGCCATGATAGTCCCCGCAACACCGCTGAGCAGGGCCCAGAAGCTGCCCCCGACCAGCAGCAGGGCCCGTCCCGGCGCACGGCTCCTGCCGGTGGAGCCACCCCACCAGAAGCCCCCGCCTATCACCGCACCGATCGCCAGGAAGGCGAGGCTCCAGCCGGGCGGCGCTTCGGGGACCGGATAAGCCCGGCTCTCATAGAGCGTTTCCTCGTGCTTGACCAGCGGCACCAGGGCTCCCGTGCTGTCCGGGACCTTCACGTCCCGGACGTAGTCGCGCAGCTTCACCGGAAGAAACATCTCGTCCCACCGGGTGATTGGGCGGTCTACCGGCTGCCCTTCGATCAGGGCCAGCCCCAGGTAGAGCGGCCGGTTCGCGGCCACGAGCCGCAGGGTGTGGGACCGGTAGTTGCCGCTGCCGGGCCCGTGGCTCGCGGCTTGGAGTGCGCCGCCCACCGCCCGATCGATGGCGTCCCGCACCCGGGTGGAGCAGTTGTCGCGATAGTAGTCGTAGCGGTAGAACTTGTTGTCGTCGAGTGCATTCCAGGAAAGGAAGTCGCGCAGCCCTACCCGCTGCGCCGGAGTCAGATTCAGCTCCTGGCGCCACACCGACCGGCGGGCCGCCCGGTACTTGGGGAGTTCCTCTTCCGCTGGCTCGTCGGCCATCCAGTACTCCATCCGCCCCTGCACGAACCGCAGCAGGAAGCTCTCCTGGCGGAAGCTGAACATCCCGTAGTTGTAGGCGATCGCCGTGCCCCGGCTCCGGTCCTCCACGATGATGGCATTGTGGCCAAAGCGCTCCCACACCTCGGCGCCGACGCCCATGGTCATGACGTAGATGGTGAGCTCGGAACCCGGCGGGGCGGGAGCGGACGGGCGGACCGAACCGGCGGGAAGGCGGGATGACGGAATGGCGGGACGGACCTGGGCAGTCAACGGCAAGGCTACTGCGGTCAGCATGGCGATGAAACCGCTGACCGCCTGACCGCCTGTCCGCCTGTCCGCCCTCACAGATCCACGTCCTTGCCTTCCGCTGCGGATTTGTAGATCGCGTCCAGGATCCGATGCAGGGTCAGCTGCTCGGTGTTGTCGAACGGTTTGGCCTCGCCATTCAGGACCGCGAGGAAATGGGCCCACTCGGCCCGGTAGGAGGCGGTGAAGGCGTTCTCGCGGCTGATCGCGCCGGTGGGCGCTACATCGGTGGGCACCCCGTGCAGCTCCTTCCAGACGTGGAGCGGATTGATGCCCGCAGTGCCCTTCGTCGCCCGGAGCCCCAGGCCAAATCGTTCGCCCTCGCCCACGTGATGCCAGGTGACATCCAGGAAGATCGAGAGGCCGCCCTCGCAGATCACGAAGGCGCTGCCGGAGGTCTCCACTCCTCGCGCCGATTCGGAGCCCGGAAGGCTGGCGCTGACCCGTACCGGCTTCGGGTTGTTCGCCAGCCACAGCCCCAGATCCAGGATGGCGTGACCCAGGTCGAGCATGGCACCGCCGCCGGATTCATCCCGCCGCTGGCGCCACCCCAGCTGGGCGCGGGTCGGGCGGAAGACGTGCCAGCTCCCCCGGATGCTCTCCAGCTTCCCGAGCTCGCCGCTCTGCAGGAAACTCCGGACCAGCTGAACATCCGCCCGATAGCGGTGGTTCATCCCCACCACCAGGAGCTTGCCCCGCTTCTCGGCCTGCCTGAGCAGCCGCTGCGCCCCCGCCAGGTTGAGCGCCAGGGGGCGCTCGACCAGCACATGGGCACCGGCGGACAGGGCGGCGACCACGTGCGGCTCATGCAGGTGGTTGGGTGTGCAGATCGCGATGGCATCGAGCTGCTCGAACTCCAGCAGTTCGTCGATGTCGGCGAAGGCATCTCCCACCTGGAAGCGGTCGGCCAAGGCCCGGGCCTTGGGCAGATCCGCATCGCAGATCCCCACGACCTGCACTCCCTTGAGCTTGCGCAGGACGGGAAGGTGGGCCACCTGGGTGATGGCGCCGGCTCCGATAATCCCGAGCCTGATCGGGTCGGACATGCGGATCTCCTCGGCGAGATGAGGCCTAGTAGGCCCGACTGACGCTGGTGCCGGGAAAGTAGGCGGACAGGATGGTGAGCGCATCCTGTCCACCGCGAGCCCGTCCAACCGCTCCCCACTGGCAGAATCCCACTCCGTGACCCGCGCCGTTGCCCTCGGCCACCAGCCGCTCCAGCCGGCCGTTCGAACGGAACTCCCGGAGCCGGAACAGCGCGCTGCGGAGCAACGGCTCGCTGACCGGGTGGAGGACCTGGCGGACCGCGGGGCCGCTGACATCCACCGAACCCCGCCGGAGCTGCACGGTGACGCTGGCCACCCGGTCCGAGCTTGTCCGGCTCGCCACCGATACCCCGGTGGCGGTAGCTGCGTCTTCGGCCGGGGTCCCGGTCGCCTGCGGCAGCGACTGCCGGAGCACGCTCCGAAGCTGGTCGGCGGTCCACTCCTCTCGCCACTGATAGCGGGGGGAGATGCTGCACCAGGGCTGCCCCACCCCGTCTACATCCCGAACGGACTTGAGATAGGGCCGATCGGCGGCGGCATACACCTCGGTGCCTTCGGCGGTCCGGCCGGCGCAGGTGGAGAAGAAGAACGCGTCGATCGGGCTGCCCTGCCAGGTGATGATCTGCCCGGCGGTCCGCTGCACGGCCTCGGTGGCCAGCGGGTTCTCCGCCGCAACGCCACCGTAGACCTGGTCAACCACCGTGGCGTACAGGTCGAACCCCTCGCTCGCGCGCTTCCCCAGGTTCCGGATGGCGAAGGTACGGGAGAGGATCGCCTGTGCCGCCAGAGCCTCAGCCTCTGACGGCTCCCGGCGCCCCATCTCTGCCGGGACGACTCCGATCAGATACTCCTCGAACCCGACCGTGTTGATGGCGGTGATGCCAGTCCGGTCCCGGGTCACCGTCAGGCGCCCATGGTATGGACGGCCATTGAGGTAGAAGAGCCCCCCGGCGACCCGGGGGAGAAATCTCAGAGTGATCTGGCCGTCGATCCGCCACCCCCCCACGCCTGCAGCGCTCAACCCGGGCCCGTCGACGCGCACAGTCAAGGAAACACCCGGATCCACGGTGCCAGCTCCTGCGCTGTCGGCATCGAATACGCTGAGTCCGCTGTCTCCCGTCACCTCCAGCCGGTTGGCCCCGATCACGACCCCGACCCGGATCTCAGGGGCCAGGGTCTCCGGCACTGGGCCAGGCGTCGGGGGCTCCTGAGGCGTACAGGTCAACAGGAGCCCGCCGCCGGCCACGGTGATCGCCAGCAGCGCGCCGCTCTTCAATCGCCGGGCGGTCACCGCTCAGCCACGATAGTTGCCGAATTTCAGTTCGATGCCGAAGTCCTGCCCGCGAAGGAACGCAATCACGGTCTGGAGCTCGTCCTTCGAAGGAGCGGTCACCCGCAGCTCGTCTCCCTGGATCGCGGCCTGCACCTTCTTGAACCCCTGGTCCTTGATCGCCTTCACCATCTTCTTGGCCGCGTCCTGAGGGATCCCCTGAGTCAGACCGACGGTGCGGCGTACCGAGGTCCCGGCGCCGGGCACCGGATCTCCGATCTGGAGGTTCTTCACCGGGACGTTGCGCTTGATGAGCCTGGTCCGCAGGACTTCCAGCAGCTGATCCATGCGGAACTCATCGTCGGCACTAAGCCGGATCTCGGCCTTGGCCCGATCGAACTCGATGGTGCAGTGGGTGCCCTTGAAGTCGTAACGTTGGGCGATCTCCTTCAGGGCCTGGTTCACGCCATTGTCCACTTCCTGGAGATCGGCGCCGGTCGAAACGTCGAATGAGGGGTTACTGGCCATGGCTTCCCGGAGAACGAGGTGTAACCGCCGACAGCGCTTGCACTTTGAATGTAAGCCGGGACCCTCAAGTTTTCACCGTTCTTTCCGATGCCTAGGACAGAACGCCGACAGGAAAGATCTGATGCAGAACCGCATTCGCCATCTGCTGAACGACTGGAAGCCCAAACTGGCCAAGCCGGAGGCGACCGGGAAGCCCGAACCCCGGGCCGGCGGCCATGGCCTGCCCCGCGGGATCAACATGCTGATGCCGGTGGAGCTGTGCATCAACCGGGATCTGCTGATTTCCCTGCTCTCCGCGAGCATCCGGGAAATCCACCGGCACAAGCGGGCGCTGCCGGAAGACTATTCCGCCCGCGAGCTAGCCGAGGTGGAAGCCGCGCTGCTGCAGCAGATGGAGTTTCGGAGCTGGGCCCGGTCGCAGCCGGCCAGCTACATCAACATCGCCATGTACCCTGTGACCGAGATCGACGCGATGGAGGATCTGGAGGAGGACCTCGGCGAGTTCTGAGCGTGACTCCGGGCCTTGACGGTTGCGGGCCCATGTCGTAGGTTGAGTTCGGCGGATGGATTTAGGGCCACTTGCTACCGCCTGGGGAGTAACCCCGAAACAAAGAGCTAAAGAGCCGTGGGATAACCCCCGCGCTCGTGGCCGCGGGGGTTTTTCGTTGGCACCGCCGCGCGACCCGAGGGAGACGTTTCAGGAATGAAGCGCTGCCCGATGATGTGTCGCTGTCCGCGCAAGTGCACCCCCCGCGGGGTGGACTGTGCCAGCGCACGTCCCGGTCCGGCGCACTGATTCAAGCCGCCAACAGACCGTCAGACGAAAGCCCGGGCCCGGTTCACCCAACGTGAACCGGGCCCTTCTGCATTCCGCAGAGCGGCGTCCACCACCGTTGACCGCAAGGAGCCACAGCCGTGACTTACCACCCAGACACCCTCGCCATCCACGCCGGCCAGGTCACCGATCCCGCCACCAACGCGCGGGCCGTGCCCATCTACGCCACCACCAGCTACGTGTTCAACAGCACCGAGCACGCGGCGAATCTGTTCGGCCTGAAGGAATTCGGGAACATCTATACCCGGATCATGAACCCCACCTCGGATGTGTTCGAGAAGCGGATCGCCGAGCTCGAGGGTGGCGTCGCGGCGCTGGCCGTGGCGAGCGGACAGGCGGCGGAGACCCTTACGGTCCTCAACCTCGCCCGCGCGGGCGACAACCTGGTCTCCTCCCAGACCCTGTACGGCGGCACCTACAACCTCTTCGCCTACACGCTCCCGAAGTGGGGCATCACCACCAAGTTCGTGGACATCCACAACCTGGCATCGGTCAAGGCCGCAATCGACGCCGGCACCCGTCTGCTCTACGTGGAGACGATCGGCAATCCCCGGCTGGACGTCCCTGACTTCGCTGCGCTGGCGGACATTGCCCACGAGGCGGGCATCCCGCTGGTGGTAGACAACACCTTCGGAGCGGCCACACTCGCCCGACCCATCAAGCACGGCGCCGACATCGTGGTCCATTCGGCGACCAAGTGGATCGGCGGCCATGGAACCGCGATCGGCGGTGTCGTGGTCGATGCCGGCAAGTTCGACTGGGCCAGCCCCGAGGCCAGGATCCGCTTTCCGGAATTCAGCAGCCCGGACCCATCTTACCATGGCCTGGTCTACACCGAGGCATTCGGGAACCTGGCGTTCATCCTCAAGCTCCGGGTGCAGCTGTTGCGCGACCTGGGGCCCGCGCTCTCCCCGTTCAACGCGTTCCTGTTCCTGCAGGGTCTGGAGACCCTGCCGCTCCGGATCAAGCGCCACTCGGAGAATGCCCTCGCCCTGGCCCGCTGGCTGCAGCAGGACTCGCGGGTCGAGTGGGTGTCCTACCCGGGCCTCGAATCGCACGGGGAGTACAAGAATGCCGTCCGCTACCTCGAGGGCGGCTTCGGCGGCGTGCTCACCTTTGGCGTGAAGGGCGGCCACGCAGCCGCGCGTGCCGTCATCGACCGGGTCAAGCTGTACTCGCTGCTGGCGAACGTCGGAGACGCGAAGTCGCTCATCATTCACCCGGCGTCCACCACGCACGAGCAGCTCACCCCCGAGCAGCAGCGGGCGACCGGCGTGGTTCCGGAGCTGATCCGGATCTCCGCCGGCCTGGAGGACGTGCGCGATCTCATCGCCGACCTGGATCAGGCCCTGGGCTCCGCCGGCGCGACGGCGGCGAGTACCAGGGAGGCAGTCGGAGCGGGCCGATGAGCGATCGACCGGTGGTGATCAAACTGGGGGGAGACGCGCTGGCTTCCCCCCAGCGCATCGTCGCGCAGGCCCGCCGGCTGGCTCGGCGGGCGGCCCAGGGCCCGGTGCTGGCGGTGGCCAGCGCCCGGCGAGGAGTGACCGACCACCTCCTGGGGCTGGCCCAGGAGGTGGCTTCCGCGGCCGCTCGCGGAGCGGAGGCCGGAGCAACCGCCCGACGGGCGGCCCGAGCCGAGGGTGACCGCGCGGTGGCCACCGGCGAGGTCGTGTCGGCGGCGCTGCTGGCGCTGGCGTTGAACGAGCTCGGTGTTCCCGCGGTTTCCCTCGACGCGCGGGAAGCGGGTGTGGTGAGCCGCGGGGAATTCGGCGATGCCCGGATCCGGCGCGTCACGACCCGGCGACTGGAGCGGTTGCTGGCGAGGGGCATCGTGCCGGTGGTGACCGGTTTCCAGGGCTGGCAGCGGGGCCGGGTTGCTACCTTGGGGCGAGGGGGGACCGACACCTCGGCGGTCGCGCTGACGGTCGCGCTGGGGGGCCAGAGCACCATTTTCGTGAAGGAAGCGCATGGTCTCCGCACCGCCGACCCCAAGCTGGTGCCGGAGGCCGGCCGCATCCCGGCGGCACCTCACGCCTTCCTGTCGGCCTTGACCGCGGCGGGCGCGAGGGTGGTCCAGGCCGAGGCGGCGGCATTGGCGGAGACCCACGGCCTGCCGCTCGAGTTCTGGTCGCTCGAAGGGGAGGAGGCGGACAGCGTGGTGGTCCAGGGAGCGGATCCGGTCGGCCTCAGGGCCGTCGCAACACTCCCCGGCGAGGACTCCGCCAGGGTCACGGTGATTTCCGGGTCGGCGGCTGAGCTGGTCCATGAAGCAGATGCGCTCCGCGCGGCGCTCGCCGCCCTGGGGATCACGCCCGGCCAGATCCAGCCGGCGGCGAATGGTCTCAGGTTCGTAGTGCCTGGCAGCCGCGCCACAGAGGCCACCCGGGCCCTGCACGCGGTCTTCGTGAGCTGTCGACCGGATCACGCAACCCGCCGGGCATCCTGACCATGGCCGCCATCGCCCCGCCCACCACCAAGAGCTTCACCGGAGAGGTCCGGCTGGGCGACTTCCGCACCGAGGGCGGTGGTGTCATTCGGGATGCCCTGATCCGCTATCAGGTCCTGGGGGACGCCGCGGCAGGCCGGCGAGAGGGCTGGACCCTGGTATTCCATGCTCTCACCGGCAGTGCCCGCATCGAGGACTGGTGGGGACCCCTCATCGGTCCCGGTCTGCCGCTCGACACCACGCGCCGTCCGATCCTCTCGGCCAACCTGCTCGGCAGCTGTTACGGCTCCTCGGGCCCCGCAGGTGTAGCAGACGGGAGCTTTCCCGCTCTGACATCGGCTGACCTGGCCCGAGCACACGTTCCGCTGCTGACCCACCTCGGAATCGAGCGGCTGGCGCTGGTTTCAGGTGGTTCACTGGGAGGGATGGTGGCCCTGCAGTGGGGGCTGCTCACACCGGTCCAGGTGGACCGGCTGGTGGTGTTCGCGGCGCCGGCCCGCACCAGCGCGCAGGCGATCGCGTGGAACGCGGCCCAGCGGCTGGCCATCGAGGCCGACCCGCGCTGGGCCGCCGGGCGCTATGTCGCCGGGCAGGGCCCGGCCGCGGGACTGGCAGCCGCCCGCGCGATCGCGATGATCACGTACCGGTCGGTGGTGGAGTTCGACCAGCGGTTCGCCCGACAGCAGACCCGAACCCCCGGTCGCTTCGACGTGGAGCATTATCTGCGGCGCCACGGGGAGAAACTGGTCGAGCGGTTCGACGCGCGGTGTTATGTCAGCCTGATGGGGGCGATGGATTCCCACGACGTCGGCCCGGCCGAGCCGGCTGGACGCCACACCGCCAGGCGGGTGGGCGAGGTGATCGGCGTAGGCGTGGACACGGACATCCTCTACTACCCCTGGGAAGTGAAGCGCTGGGTGGAGGAGTATCAACGGGGTGGGGCCAATGCGCGCTACGAGGAGATTCATACCCCCTACGGCCACGACGCGTTTCTCATCGAGTTCGAGCAGGTGGGGAGGATACTGCGGGGGTAGGTGGCCGGCCGTTAGCCGTTTGCTGGCCCAAGTGAAGCGGCCCTCCCTGATCTGGTCAAGGAGGGCTGCGCTGCGTCGATCAAGCCAAGGGCTAACGGCCAACGGCCATCGCTACACCGTCCCTAAGACAGAAAGCTCTCCAGCGCCCTGGCCCGGCTCACGTGCCGAAGCCGTGTCAGGGCCTTCTCCTTGATCTGTCGCACCCGCTCGCGGGTGATCCCCAGCTGGCTGCCGATCTCCTCCAGCGTCATCGGCTCGGGCCCATCCAACCCGAAGTACAATCGGAGGATCTTGGCCTCGCGCTCCTTGAGGGTGGACAGTACCTCCTCGATGGATTCGGTCAGCGCCTTCTCGAACGTATCGCTGTCCGGCCCGGCATTCTGGGTGTCGGGGAGATAGTCGAGCAGCTTGTTGTCCTCGCCCGGCGTGAGAGGAGCATCCAGCGAGAGGTGATTCTGGCTGATGGAAAGGGTCTTCTGCACCTCTTCCATCGAGATGTCCATGCCCTCGGCGATCTCGGCGGGGGTGGGTTCCCGGCCCAGCTCCTGGAGCAGCATGGAGGAGCGCTTACCGATGCGGTGCAGCGTGCCCGCACGGTTGAGCGGCACCCGGACGATTCGGCTCTGCTCCGCCAGCGCCTGCAGAATCGCCTGGCGGATCCACCAGACCGCGTAGGAGATGAACTTGATGCCCTTGGTCTCGTCGAACTTGTGGGCCGCGCGGATCAGACCCAGGTTGCCTTCGTTGATCAGGTCGGAGAGGGAGACACCCTGATTCTGGTACTTCTTGGCGACCGACACCACGAAACGGAGATTGCTGCGAACCAGCTTGTCGAGGGCTTCGGCGTCCTTGACCCGGATGCGCTTGGCCAGTTCGACCTCTTCGTCCTGCGTGATCAGCGGGTACTTGCTGATCTCACGCAGATACTGGTCGAGCGAGCCCTCGTCGAATGACGATGAACCGCGCTTGCCGCTGCCGACTCGCATGGGACGCATTGGGTGTTGCCTCACCGCAGGCAGGAGGGAGCCTCTGTCAGAACCTTAGCCGGGGCCAAAAACCGGCGCAAGCGGGGGGTAAACGTGAGACGTAAGAGGTGAGACGTGAGACGCTCGCTCGTCTGGTCCGGAGCGCGGACCATGGCTCCGGCCCAACCCAACCCTCCCTCGACTGACCACGTCTCACGACTGACGTCTTACGTCTCACCTCTTACGTCTCACGTCCATAGTTGTCGATCTGCGCCCGCTGCAGCCGCCCCGAATAGTCCACGTATCCCACCTTCGTCTCGGAATAGAACTCGTAGACCTGCCAGCCCCCCTCCCGGTGGCCGTTCCCGGTCTGCTTGACGCCGCCGAACGGGAGATGAGCTTCCGCGCCGATGGTGGGGGCGTTGATGTAGGTGATTCCGGTGTCGAGGTCCTCGAGCGCGCGCAACGCGCCCTGCACGTCCCGCGAGTAGAGCGCGCTCGACAGGCCGTAGCGCACTCCGTTGTTCACCCGGATCGCCTCCTCGAGCGACCCGACTCGCACGACGCTCAGTACCGGGCCAAAGATTTCCTCCTGTTCCAGCCGGGCACCCGGCTTCACTCCCGCGAAGATCGTGGGCTCGAAGAACCAGCCGGCGGACAATCCCGCCTTCCTCGGACGTCGCCCTCCGGTGACCAGTTCCGCCCCGTCCTTCGAGCCGATCTCGACGTACCGCTCGACCTTCTCCCGGGCCTCCGCATGAATCAGCGGACCGACCTCGACGCCGGGCTTCCGGCCGTCTCCCAGCTTGAGCCGTCCGGCGCGGTCGGCCAGACGGGCAAGAAAGCGATCGTGGACTTTGCGATGCAGCAGCAGCCGGCTGGTGGCGGTACAGCGCTGGCCAGTGGTGCCGAACGCTCCCCAGAGAACACCATCGAGTGCCAGATCGAGGTCGGCGTCGTCCATGACGATCAGGGCGTTCTTGCCGCCCATCTCCAGCGACAGGCGCTTGTGCATCCGGCCGGCGACCTCTCCGATGATCGCACCGGTGCTGGTCGAACCGGTGAAGGAGAGCACCCGTACCTCGGGATGCTCCACGATGGCCTTCCCCGCCAGCTCACCCCGGCCATGCACCAGGTTGATGACGCCGGGCGGGAAACCGGCCTCGAGGGCGAGCTCCACCAGCCGGTGGGCAGTGTGGGGCACGTCCTCCGAGGGCTTGAGCACCACGGTGTTTCCGCAAGCCAGCGCGGGGAACATCTTCCAGGTCGGAATCGCGAGCGGGAAATTGAACGGCGTAATCAGGCCGCACACCCCAATGGGGCGGCGCCAGCTCATCGCCCACTTGTCCCGCAGCTCCGACGGCACGGTGTGGCCGAAGAGCCGGCGGCATTCGCTGGCCGCATAGTAGGCGGTATCGATTCCTTCCTGTACGTCGCCGCGGGTTTCGGCCAGGACCTTCCCCATTTCCCTGGTCATGCCATCCGCCAGCGATTCCTTGTTGGCCTGGAGCAGATCGCCCAGCCGCCGCAACAGGTCCCCGCGGGCCGGCGCGGGCACCCGGCGCCAGCGCTGGAAGGCCCGTTCGGCTGCGCGCACCGCGCGGTCCACGTCGCCCGGCCCCGAATCGGGGAACCGGCCTATCAGATCGCCGGTGTCCGCCGGGTTGCGGTTCTCGAGGTAGCGGCCGGTGGCCGGAGCCACCCAGCTGTCGCCGATCAGATTCTTGAAGTTGGGAGCCATGGGCTAGCAGGTACAGGATGGGAGACGATTTGCGGCGCTGGCGCTCAGGGCGCTTCCACGCCGCCGGCCGGACAACTCCAGGTCCGCTGGTGCCGGGCATAGCCGGTCCTCGGGAGCACTTCACGGGCCGCAAGCAGCAACCCCCAGAGCAGTACCAGCAGAGACAGCGTGTGCGCGACCCCGAGTCGCCGACGCCATGAGCTGATGGAGCTCCACAGCCCGGCAATGGTCACCACACTGATGGCGCCGAGGTACATGATCAGGTTGAAGCCGCAGGCGCTGGCGTAGGGCCACTGGGTGATCCCCACAGCCAGGGCGACGCCGAGACCGACGCGGAGCCAGGTCGTGAACACGGCCAGCTTGCCGCCGGTCGCGACCGCCATCGGCCGGCCGGCGGAGGGTGCCGAGCCGCCACCGCTCTGCGCCTGAGCCGGGGCCGGACCCTTCGAAGGCAGGCGGGCGATCGCCTTGTCGATGTCGGCGAGCTCCTTGTCCCAGTCACGCGGCTGGTCGCTCATGGGGTCTCCCGGGAGAGCCCGTAGCGTTCGATCTTCTTGTAGAGATTCGACCGGGGCATCTTGAGCGCCCGGGCGGTCTCGGAAACGTTCCAGTCGTGCTCCCTGAGCTTCGCGGCCAGGAAGCTGCGCTCGGCTTCGTGCTTGAAGGCCTCGAAGGTCCCCTCCGGCGCGGCGGCGCCGTCGACCACCTCGGGCAGCGACGCCTCGCCGAGGAGCCGACTCACGTCGGCAGCGGTGATCGTCTTGCCCGGCGCGAGGATCATCAGCCGTTCCACCGCGTTCCGCAGCTCGCGAATATTGCCGGGCCAGCCCCGTTCGCTCAGCCGTTCGATGGCCCCAGCCTCGAAGGCGCGACCGGCCACGCCTGTCGCGCCAGCGAGCTGGCGGGCAAAGTGCTCCACCAGGACCGGGATGTCCTCTCGGCGTTCGCGCAGGGACGGTACCTGGATGGGCACAACGTTCAGGCGGTAGAACAGGTCCTCCCGGAAGCGGCCCGCCGCGATCTCCTCGTCCAGCACCTTGTTGGTCGCCGCGATGACCCGCACATCCACCTGGACCTGCTTCGCGGCGCCGATCCGGGTGATGACCCCTTCCTGCAGCGCCCGGAGGACCTTGGACTGGGCCGAGAGCGACATGTCGCCGATCTCGTCGAGGAACAGGGTCCCCTCGTCCGCCAGCTCGAACTTGCCGGCCCGGTCGGTCACGGCGCCGGTGAACGATCCCTTCATGTGGCCAAACAGCTCGCTTTCGATCAGCTCGGACGGAATCGCGGCACAGTTCACCTCGACGAACGCCCTGCCCCGCCGGGGCGAGGCCTCGTGGATGGCGCGGGCCACGAGCTCCTTGCCGCTGCCGTTCTCGCCGGTGATCAGCACCCTGGCATTGGTCGGCGCCACCCGGGCGATGGTCTCGCGGACCTCCTTGAGCGCGGGGCCGCCGCCGACCATCGCGAAGCGCGATTCGCTCTCCCGCCGCAGCCGATCGTTCTCCCCCGTCAGCTGCACCCGCTCGAGGGCATTACGGACGGTCACCAGCAGCCGGTCGGTGTCGAGCGGCTTCTCCAGAAAATCGAAGGCGCCCCGGCGGGTCGCCTCCACCGCGGTGGCGATGGTGCCGTGTCCCGAGATCATCACGATCACCGCCCCGGGGTCCAGCTCCCGGAGCCGGCTCAGGGTCTCCAGTCCATCCAGCCCGGCCATCTTCACGTCGAGAAAGACCAGGTGCGGCCGCACCTCCGGATAGAGCGAGAGCGCCTCGCCCCCCGAACCGGCGACCCGCACCTCGAGCCCTTCGTATTCCAGGACCTGCTTGAGCGCGTCCCGGATTCCCGGCTCGTCGTCGACCACCAGCAGACGATGGGTCATCGCGATTCCTCCCGGAAGAGGGCCACGCCATCGGGTCGGACGCGCACAGCGGCGATTCCCCGGGGCAGCGTAAGCGGCACCACCCCATCGGCGCCCTGCAGCGCGCGCCCGAGCAGCTGGCGGCTGGCCTGCACCGGCAGGGTCAACCCGCGCAGGGAGAGCGAGTCCACCCGCCATTCGCCGTATCCCGGCCGGGTGACCGCCACCACCCCCGAGGCGGAGACGCGCTCCCAGGGGTTCAGCGCACCAGCGAGCGGACCCAGCTGATCCCGGGGCAACGCCGCCGTCTCCAACCGTGCCCCAATCGTCACCCGGCCTTCACCCAGGGTGACGGTGAGGGAGTCGAGGTGCAGCCGCGCCTCGCGCGGGAGACCATCCATCACCAACGACGCCATCTCCGAGGCCGAGAGCACTACCGAGTCCGCTCCCCAGCCATGCAGGCTGTCCACCTTGTCATGTGCCCGGGCAAGCGCCGATGGTCCCGCGATCCCCTCCGAAGGTTCCGCCTCCGGGCCCCTGACCTGGGCGGCTGGGGGTCGCACCAGCCGGATGATCTCCCGCCGGAACAGCCAGGCGCCACTCACCAGCATCGCGAGAGCCAGGATGCCGAGGAACCGGAACGGCAGTGTCCACAGCCGCATCAAGTACCCAGAGGAAAGGTAGCCCGGGCGGCGTAGACTGGGCCGCTCGGGCCGGTGAGGCTCTCGTAGAGCACCATGCGATCCGCCACGAAGCTGGCGGCCGCCACCCGGGTCTGCTCCAGCTCGTGGACCTGAGCGGGGGAAAGGAGGGCACCCTCCCGGACCCGTCCGAGCGTCACGTGGGGCCGGAAGGGGCGACCCTCCACGGCAAAGCCCAGGGTGACACAGGCCCGCTCCACCCGATGCACCAGCAGCTCGAGGGAGGCCTCACTTTCGAGCCCGGCCCAGATGATTCTGGCACGGGCAAAGCCCGGAAACGCACCGAGCTCAACCAGAGAGAATGGGAGGACGGGAGTGCCGGCGCTCGCCTCACCAACGGCACGCTCTATGGTCGCGAGCCGGGCAGGGTCCACCGATCCAAGAAACTTGACCGTCAAGTGCAGTCCCTCCGGACGGACCCACTTCACCGGCCAGTCACCCGACCGGTACCGGTCGAGCACATCCCGCAGCGCCTGATCGACCGGGCCGGCGAGCGGAATCGCCACGAACAGCCGCATCAGGCTCCGAGCACCGGGAGATGGGCCAGGAGACCACCGCGCCGATAGCCTCGCGGGTCCAGCTCCACCCGACCGAACCCGATGGCGGTCAGCCGATGCTCAATCTCGGGCCAGTGAAGGGTGACCGGATCCCGCATGGCGGAAGTCACCTCGATCGAGGCGTGGTCGCCCCGGTGACGGACGCGAAGGTCGCCCGTGACACCCAGCTCCCGCAGCACTGCCTCGGCCGATTCGACCTGGCGGAGCCGGGCCGGAGTCACCTCCAGCCCGTACTCGATCCGGCTCGACAGACAGGGTGAGGCGGGAGCATCCCAGGTCGGAATACCGAGTCCGCGGGCCGCGCCCCGGACCATGGCCTTGGTCCACCCCAGCTGTGCGAGGGGCGAACGGACGGCCTGCTCCGTCGAGGCCTGAAGGCCGGGTCGATGTTCGTTCATGTCGTCGGCGTTGGTCCCGTCGATGATCGTGTCGTATCCCCGCTCGAGGGCGACCGCCCCGAGCCTGCTCCACAGCTCCCGCTTGCAGAAGTAGCACCGGTTCACCGGGTTGGCCCGATAGGCCGGATCATCCAGCTCGCCGGTGGTCAGCTCGAGCAGCGGCAGATCGAACTGGCGGGCGAGATCCAGCGCATTGGCGTGCTGGATCTCCGGATAGGAGGCGCTCCGGCCGATCACCGCGATAAAACGATCTCGCCCAAGCACCTGGCGGGCGGCAACCGCAAGCAGCGCGGAGTCGACCCCGCCCGAGTAGCCCAGCAGAACCCGCCCCAGCGTGGTGAGGTGCGCCTCGAGCGTCGACAGCGTGGTCATGGCGGTAACGTAAGGTGGGGCCCGCGCGACTTCCACCCGGCGACCCATCTCGCCAGACTTGAGCCCATGTCCGACCGCCCCGTCATCGAGATCAGGCCCGGCGTGGCCATCCCCCTGGCCGAGCTGAGCTTCAAGGCCAGCCGCTCAGGCGGCCCCGGGGGGCAGCACGTCAACACATCGTCCACCCGCGTAGAGCTCTGGTGGGATGCGGCGCGCTCGCCCAGCCTGAGCGCCGATCAGCGCGCGCTCGCGCTGGAGCGGCTGGAGCACCGGCTCACGGAGGAGGGCCTGCTCCGGCTGGTCGCGGGGACCAGCCGGAGTCAGGCTCAGAACAAGGCGGAGACGATCACGCGGTTCCAGGAGTTGCTTGGGCGGGCGCTCACACCGGTGAAACGACGGAAGCCGACCCGGCCGGGCCGGGCGGCGAAGGAACGCCGCCTCAGCGAGAAGCGGCAACACAGCGAGCGGAAGTCCCGGCGCCGCCCGCCGCGCGGAGACGAGTGATCCGGTGACCCTGGTGCGGCTCTCGGCCGATGCCCCTGACCCGGGAGTGCTGGCGCGGGCCGCCGAGCTGCTCCGGTCGGGCCAGCTGGTGGCCTTCCCCACTGAGACGGTCTACGGTCTTGGCGCCAACGCGCTGGATCCCGGGGCGGTGGCGCGAATCTTCGGCGCCAAGGGCCGGCCGGCGTACAATCCGCTCATCGTGCACGTCGCCGACGTGAGCGCGGCCCGGCGCCTGGTGCTTCACTGGCCGGAGAGCGCCAGCGCTCTGGCGCAGCGCTGGTGGCCGGGCCCATTGACCCTGGTGCTCCCCAAGACCCCCGAGATTCCGGACCTGGTCACCGCCGGCCTCCCTACTGTGGCTCTGCGGATACCTTCCCACCCGGTTGCCCTGGCGCTGCTCCGGGCGGTCGGGCTCCCGCTGGCGGCTCCCAGCGCCAATCGCTCCGGAGAGGTCTCGCCCACCACGGCGGCGCATGTGATGCAGAGCCTGGGCAGCCGGGTGCCGCTGATCCTCGACGGGGGCCCGACCTCGGTGGGAATCGAGTCAACCGTGGTCGACCTCTCCGGAGGAACCCCGGTCCTGCTCCGGCCGGGAATGATCACCCGCGAGGAGCTGACGGAAGTCCTGGGCCCCATAGCCCTCGCCACGACGGGCGACACCCTCACCGCCCGCCCATCGCCCGGCATGCTGGACCGGCACTACGCACCCCGGGCGCGGCTGGTGGTGTACGATGGGCGCGAGGACCGGCTCGCGGTCCATGCCATCGCCGAGTGCCGCGCAGCGGGTGGCCGCTCCGTGGCCCTGGTCCGTGATGCGGCGCCCGTCGCAGTCGACGAAGTCGAGCGCATGCCGGCGGACCCGGCGGCCTACGCCCGCCAGCTCTACGGCGCGCTCCACCGGATAGATGCCGGGGGAGCGGCGCTTATCCTGGTGGAGCGTCCTCCCGGCGATGCGGCGTGGGACGGTGTGCGAGACCGGCTGGAACGAGCTGCCCGACCCTGACCCCTCTCCGCCTCATCATCATGACGCCAGATTCTCCCGAGGGCCTGCCGCGTCCGGTCTCCGGATTCATGCGGCTGCTCGCTTCGAGCCGGTATCTGATCTTCATCGCGGTCGGGTGTATCCTGATCGGAGCCACAGCGCTGCTGGGTTACGGGGCAGCGGAGACATTCTCCGTCCTCCGCAGCATCTTCGATGCGCCGGTCGATGCGCCCAGGGCCAAGAGGCTCGTCCTGGCGTTCATCGAGCTCACCGATCTGTTCCTGCTGGCCACGGTGCTCTACGTGATCGCGATCGGGTTGTTCGAGCTGTTCATCGACGACCGGCTGGACCTGCCGGATTGGCTCGAGATCCACGACCTCACCGATCTGAAGGAAAAGCTGATCGGGGTCCTGGTCGTGGTGATGGGTGTGCTGTTTCTCGGGCAGGTGGTCACCTGGGACGGCGAGCGCGACCTGCTCAGGTACGGCGGGGGCATCGCCCTCGTGATCGCGGCCCTGACCTATTTCGTGAGCCAGAAACCGAAGAAGGGCGCCTAGGGCCTGTCGCTGTTGCCCGGCGGGCCGGGCCTCGCGGGGGGATCCGGGCGCATCGCCGGCGGAGCCGCCAGGAACTGGTACGGCAGCGAGCTCAGCCCCGGGCGACAGGATTCCCGCCCCTCCTCCTGCCATTCCAGCTCGTCGCCCTTCCGCTGCACCTTGCCGTGCAGCCGGAAATCCACCTGCCGCACGCCGATCGGGGTCTGCACCGCGCTGCTGCCCGCGATGTCGAACGGGACTCGAGCGCCGTCGGCGGCGACACCCTCCGGCGGCAGCGCAAGCATCACGCTGAACCGGCTGGTGTCGCGCAAGGCGAGATGAACCGGCCGGTCCCGTTCTCCCTGCCCCACCATGCGGCCCGCAACCGCCAGCCGGGTCGCAAAGGCATCGCCCGTCAGCTCATAGTCGTTCCGGTTGCACCCGATGAAGACCAGCTCGAGGGAATCGGCGCCGCCCGAGCCGGGCCCCTGTTGGTGCAAGGCGACCGCGCGCAGCGCAAAGGAAGGGTCGTCATACAGCCAGGCGCCCACGGCGGTACAGCCGCAGATGAGCGAGGCACCTACGACCAGGGCCGGCCGGTACAGGCGCATGTCATGTTATGTAAGGGTGGGGTAAGGGACGGCTTAAGCTAAGCGGCTCCAGCGCATTGCGACAGATGGTTTCAGGCTGCAATGCCGGCTGAAGCAACTATGGGCCGTTCGGCCGTTTAATGCGGCCGCGACGATCGGGCGCGGTCCAGCGTGCGGTATTGAATCGCCTCCGCCACATGTCCTGTGGCAATCTGCTCCTCACCTGCCAGGTCAGCGATGGTACGCGCCACCTTGAGTATCCGGTGGTACGCCCGGGCGGAGAGGCCCAGGCGGGTCATCGCTCCGCGCAGCAGCTCTTCGGCGGGCCCGCCCAGCCGGCAGTGTCGGCGGATGTCCCGTGGGCCCATGTGGGCATTCGCGAACATGCCGGGTTGCCCGGCGAACCGCCGGCGCTGTCGCTCGCGGGCCGCCTCTACCCTCGCGCGGATTGCGCGGCTGGGCTCTTCCGCCGGCTCTCCGGCCAGCTCGCTTGCCTGCACACCCGGCACCCGCAGCTGAATGTCGATCCGGTCCAGCAGCGGACCCGAGACCCGGGCGAGGTAGCGGTCGATCAACCCCGGCTCGCAGCGACAAGGCCTGGCCGAATCGCCATCATGCCCGCAGGGACACGGGTTCATCGCCGCGGCCAGGGTGAACCGGGCCGGGTACGTGAGGCTCACGGCGGCCCGACTCAAGGTGACCACACCGTCTTCGAGCGGCTGGCGCAGCACCTCGAGCACGTTGCGGCGGAACTCCGGCAGCTCGTCGAGGAAGAGCACGCCGCCGTTGGCCAGGCTGACCTCGCCCGGGCGGGGCGTGCTGCCACCTCCGATCAGCCCCGCGTCACTGATCGTATGATGCGGCGCCCGGAACGGTCGCGAGGTGAGCAGGGAGCGGCCCGGCGGGAGCAGTCCCGCGACGCTGTGCACCCTGGTGGCCTCCAGCGCCTCCTCCAGGACCAGCGAAGGCAGGATGGTAGGCAGCCGGCGGGCCAGCATCGTCTTCCCCGCTCCCGGCGGACCGATGAGCAGGATGTTGTGGCCCCCCGCAGCGGCGAGCTCCAGGGCACGTTTGGCGGCCGGTTGTCCGCGGACATCGGCGAAATCCACGGTTTCCGTCGCGGTCTCGCCGAGCAACACCTCGGGATCCGAGACACAGACCGGAATCCCGGCCGCCCCGATCAGGTGCCGCGCAACCTGGTCGAGCGTGCTGGCGCCCAGCACTTCGATACCACCCACCACCGCCGCCTCTGGGGCATTGGCGGCCGGAAGGACGAGGCGGGAGAGGCCCGCGTTGCGCACACTCAGTGCGACGGAAATCGCCCCTCGCACCGGCCGGAGCGCTCCCTCCAGGCCGAGCTCTCCCAGGAACACCGTGCCCTCGAGTCCGCCTTCGGGCAGTTGTCCGCTGGCCACCAGGATGGCGACCGCGATGGGCAGATCGAAGCCGGAGCCGTCCTTTTTGATATCGGCCGGGGCAAGATTGATCGTGATCCGTTTGAGCGGCGGTTCGAATCCGGCGTTGGCAATGGCCGCGTGGACCCGCTCACGCCCTTCCTTCACCGCTCCCTGCGGCAACCCCACGGTGGCAAACGAAGGCAGACCGTTGGCGAGGTCGGCCTCGACGTCTACCAGGTAGGCATCGATCCCGAGGACAGCGGCAGATCGAACATGGGCGAGCATGGGGCGGCTCCGGTGGCGTGCCCCACGATGGCAGCACCAGAGACGGCACGGTGGCACCGTTGGGCGCGGCGCAGTACCCGAAAACGCGCAGGGCTGCAGGCCGGTGCAGTGGATGGAGAGTCAGTCTCGGACTGCTGGAGATTCGCCATGACTGAAAACACGAACGCCGGACCGTTCGGGCCCGGCGTCGTGGGACTTCATCGCGGCGGCGGCCCTAGTTGGGCCAACCGTCGGGACGAGTATCCAGGATCAGGATGATAGGCGCAGTGAGGTCACCGGCGAACACGCTGGTTTCGAGCGGCTGGGTCCGATCGAGATCGTCGCGGCTGGACCCGATGCAGCAGGTGAATCCGATGCGAAGTACCGGCTGATCCAGGAGCGCCACTGGGATGACCCGGGGCGGCCCGTAGCTCAGCCCCTCACGGATGGTGGCGGGAACCCGCCCGGACAGATAGACCGGCAGTTCCACCAGCGACTGTAGCATTCGGTACGTCAGGACTGTGGATTCCCCGCCACTGGTCGCGATGCCGAACACCGGGGCGCCAAACCGTCCCGTCCGTGGGAATATGGCCACCCCATACTGGAATGGGCCGCCGTTATCCCTAGCAATTGCAAGGGTTTCCCGCAACAGGTCGTGAACCGCGATCAGATCCTGGGGGATGGGCTCTGGATTCATGACGGAGGTCCTTGAAACGGCGCGACACGGCCGGGGCTGTACGAAGCCTGATCAAATGCAGAACTCGGGCCGAATGCCAGCTGCCATCCCTGGACTTGCTGGTAACGCTGACCGGAGGGGCTCGGGTTCCCCCTCGGATACGATGTGCCGGGGGACTTACCAAAGCAACCGGCGTGCTCACCATTCCACGGTCACGATGGTCCCCTGTCCGGTCTCACTGCTGACCTCAACTCGCGCGCCCCACCCCTCCACCAGCCTGCGCACGATAGGCAGGCCCAGACCCGAGCCGCTGGTGGTGGTCGAGAACCTGGGCTCGAAAATCCTCGGCAGCAGTTCGCGTGGAATTCCACGACCATCGTCCTGCAGCACCACCTTCCGCGGCCCCACGCGGATGGTGATCCGCCGCGCGTCCGCGTTGCGGGCGTTCTCCAGCAGGTTGCCGAGCACTTCCTTTACCTCGTCCATTCGCGCCGGCAGGCGCGCCACCTGTTCGCCCTGCACTTCGAGGGTGACACCGTCGGCGGTGAGCCGGTACAGCGCCGCGACCTCTCTGGCCACCGCCGCGACGTCTACCTCCTCCAGCGGCGCCTGTTGACTCGCCGGCAGGCCGAATCGGCTGAACGCCCGTGCGATGGTATCCAACCGGTCGATTTCCGACAGAATGCGACTGGAGGTCTCCTCCAGGATCTGCTCGAACTGATCGGGTGAGTCGCGCCGGACCCGCCGGAGATGCTGCACGCCGAGCCGAATCGGCGTGAGCGGATTCTTGATCTCGTGCGCTACTTGGCGCGCCATCTCGCCCCACGCCAGCACCCGTGCCGCCTGGCTGACGTCGGTGAGGTCGTCGACCGCCAGCACCGAGCCGGCTTCCTCCGGCCCCAGCCGGACCAGCTGCAGGCGGTACCGCCGTCCTCCCACCTCCACCTCCACCGAGGCCTCGCCCGCGGCACCGCGAAGGAAGCCGGTGACCGCCTTGACCAGGGGCTGCCACTCGGTGGCCAGCGCCTGAGCCAGATCACTTCCTTCGTCCAGGGTGGCGCTCAGGAGCTGCCGGGCGCGCGCGTTGGCCAGCAGCACCCGGCCGAAGGGATCCAGTGCCACCACGCCGGTCGCGACGTTCGCGAGCACTGCCGCAGTGCGGCGGCGGGCGCCCTCGAGCGCCGCCTGGCTGCGGCGGATATCAGCGGCCATCCGCTCGAACCCGCCGAAGACCTGCTCGAACTCCGCCGGTGGCGTCGGCACCACCGGCAACGGCTCACCCCGACCCACGGCACCGGCAAGGCGATGGAGATCGGCGACCGGACGCGACAGCGCTCGGGCCACCAGTTGGGCACCCAGCAGCGCAGCCCCCAGGCCGGCCAGAGTGGCGAGCAGAAGGCCTGAGGCGAGGTCACGCTGGTCCTGGGTGCGGCGCCAGTCGCTCGCAAGCTGAGGCGTGGCCAGAATCCCGATGCCGCCGGGTGGGCCCGCCTGGGCAACCCGATACCCGACCCGCACCGGGGCCACGTAGGTGGTTGCCTGCCGGGTAAGCTCCAGCTCGTCACCGGCGGTGAGACGCTGAAACACACGGGCATCAATCAGCGGCTCGACCAGCGACAGATCCTCGAGGATCGGCGCGCTGGCCGCGACCAGTCGTCCGCCACTGTAGAGCACCAGGTCGGCGTCCAGCCGGTTCGACAGATCGCCCACTCCCTCCGCCAGCACATCCGTCGGCTCCTGCAGCAGTCCGCCCGCGGTAAGCACCGCATCGCGCAGCACGGAGGTGATGAGCAGGTCCCGGGTGCGGTCGGCCTCGTCTCCCAGGCGGCCGAGCCCCCAGGCGGTGAACCCCGCCGCCGGAACCACGAAGAACAGGGCGAGCGTCAGCGCCAGCCGGACCTGGAACGAGCGCCACAGCCGGCCGACCCGGAGCCAGCGGAACCGGCTCAGGCGGGTGATCGCCATGCCCCACAGGAGCGCCAGAACCGCGGCGTCCAGCGCCACCAGCAGCGCGCCGCGAATCAGGAGCAGCGGGAGGGGACGCAGTTGGATGCTGGCGCGGACGTGACGGGCTCCATCCGGAAAGTTGAACAGCCGGTCGGCCCGTGCCTCCGACCCCTGCCGTACCCAGCTGGTGACCGGTTGCTCCACCAGTCCCGTCGTGAAAGGCGGCGACAGCGACAAGTCGTACAATGGCGCGCCCTCGGCTGGCGCACGGAGCAGCCGGGCCACGCGCGCGGGCGCGAGCAGGCGGCTTCTGGGGCCCACCGCCGCAGTGAGAATCCGGCCGCTGGGAAGGCGCTGGAGCAGGACGTAGTATCGCCCCGGCACGCGGAACAGCCGGACAACCGCCCGCGCCGCGGTGGAGTCGAACGACTTGACCAGCGCCGCAAGGAGCGGCGTGGGTATGCTGAGCGAATCCAGCGAGAGGTCCGCCCGACGGAGACCATCCCGCTCCCACAGCGCCAGCCGGACGGGGAACTCCTGCCCTGCGAGATACGAGCTCCGCCAGGCGATGAACATCCCCGCCGGTGCCGTGGGCTCCGGTCCGGCGGCGATCTGATCGGCGAACCGCTCCAGGTACGGCTCGGCCAGCGGATCCTCCACATCCCCGAGCCGCGAGAGATCCGCCTGGGCCGCGGTGATCCGACCGTTGAGCTCGGCCCCCCAGGTGACCAGCGCCGCCGCGCTGCCGGCGACTACCGCCGTGCCCGCCACCGTGGCCCAGCGGGGCGCGGGCCGGGCCGCGAGAAAGAGCGCCGGAGTCCAGAGGAAGGTGTACCACTCGGGCCATCCCACTCGCGGTGTCCAGACGATCACCCCGACGATCGCGGCGGCGAGCGCGATCGCTCCGCCCAGCGCCACCCACCCCGCCCCATCGGACGGCACCTCCGGCCCGCGAAACAGCGCCGCTGCGAGCGCGATCAGCGCGGAAGTCGCGACCGTGAGGGTAAGCTGCCAGGTGACCCACAGATCAAGCGGCACTCCGTTGATCGGCGGGGTGATGCCGCGTCCGAGCTCACTGACCAGGTAGGGGGCACCGAGCAACAGCAGGGTGCCCGCCACCGCCCGGGCCCCGCGGTACGGCAGTCGCCGGCCCGCGAGCCAGATGGCGAACAGGAGGAGCAGCGAGCTGGTCAGCAGCAGTGTGCCGGGAGAGGCCGAGAGCGGTCCCAGGACGGCGCGGCGGAAGTTGGCCGGGGAAAACAGGTCGCCCAGTCCCACGGCCTCACCCAGCGGCGCCCGGATGGCGCTCACCAGGAGCGCGAGCAACAGCAGCGACCGCTCGGCGGGCGTGTGCGCGACAACGAGTGTGAGCCCGAGCAGCGCCAGGAGCCCGAAGCCGGCCCACACCTCGACCTCGTAGGAAACTGCCCGTTCCGCGGCGTCCTGGCTGGGCGGCAGAGGCTGCACGCTGAACAGCACCCGGTCGCCCTGGGCCGAGGGCACCACGTAGTCGAAGATGTCGCTGCTCTTGGCGGCGGAACCCGGCGGCAGAATCCGGAGCTCAACCCCGGCGGCGCTGCCGAACCGGGCCGCCAGACTCCGGTTCGGCCGGGGCACGGCGGAATCGGCCCAGATCAGCACGGTCGAAACCACCACGCGACCTTCGGCGAGGTGGCGCCGGCTTTCCAGCACCGAGTAGAACCGGCTGAACCTGGCGGCGATGGAATCGCCGTCTGCTTCCGGCGGGAGCCGATGCCGGCCGGCCCATGCCCAAGGCACTCCGGTCGATTCGAGAATGACCACCGCCATCTCGGCCTGACCCCGCGGCAGCGCCCGTTCCAGCGCCGCGAAGGCGGCGGCGCGGTCGCCCGAAGCCAGGGGGACCGCCTCGGCCGACAGCCGATCCGCGTGATCTACCGCCGCACGCAACTCGCCGCTCAGCCGCTGAAAGGCCGCGTTGACCCGCCGTTCGCGCTCGGCCGGCCAGTCTCTGCCCACCGGGCCGATCCGGCGCTGGGCCAGGACGAGGGTGATCGCCAGAACCAGCATGCCGAGCGCGGGCAGCGACTGGCGCTGCGGCGACCAGGTTCCCCCCTCCTTCCCGGCCCGGGATCGGTGCAGGAGCCCGTCCGTCAGGGCCACGCCGGCGAGGACCAGGGTGACCACCACCCACAGCAAGCTGGGCTCGCGCAGCCACTCGGCCCCGGCCAGAAACGCAAGCAGCGCTAGCCAGATCCCGCGCCGCACCCGCCACCATGGTTCAGTCGGCATCGCTCCCAAGTTACCCGGGATATATTCTTCTTTGCCATGAATGGCCTTCTCAAACTGGGCAACACGGGTTCCGGGGTCCTGGTTCTGGCGCTCGCCGCGTTCCCGCTGGCGGCACAGAGCGTGGATCGCGGCGTGCTGAGCATCCGTGCCGGTACCCGGGAAGTGGGCAGCGAGAGCTTTCGGATCGTGACGGACTCGGCGGGGGTCCGGGTGACTGCGAAGGCGGTCTACAATACCCGTCCGGCGCTCGAGCTGACGGCGAATCTCGATCGCGGCCGGGATGGGCAGCTCGCCTTCCAGCTCGACCGCCGGGCCGGGAGCCAGGGCGGCCAGGTGTACGCGGTGCAGAAGCGGAATCGCATTACCGTGCGGCGGGTGGAGCGTGGGGCCGAGCAGGCCAGCGAGCTGCCGGGCGGCCCCGGCACGGTGCTGCTGGCGGATAGTGTCTTCAGCCTCCTCTACCAGCTGGTGCCACTCGCGGGTGCCGGTACCCCGGTAGCGGTCCTCTTTCCAGAGGGGACCCGCCGCCTGTCCCTGACGGTCGAACGGGTTACCACCGGGGCCGAGACGGTGGTACGGTTCCGGGGCGGCCTGGAGGGAGTGGTGGAGCTGGGCAACCACGGTGAGGTGCTGCGCATCCAGTTGCCGTCCCTGGGGTTGGAGGCTGTCCGCAGGCAGGATTGAGCGGCCGTCCCATCCTGAAACTCCGCGACTGTCCCCTCCGTAAGCGGGGCAGCCGATTTCACTCATTCACATATAGGATCGTTCGATGCGACGCTGCTGGTTGCTCGTCTCCGTCCTCGCTGTGCCGGCCCAGGCCATGGCCCAGGCTACGGGTCCGGCCGCGCCCACGCCGCCCGCCGCGACCTTGAGCCTGAGTGAAGCGCTGCAACAGGCCCACAACAACAACCCGCAATACCTCCAGCGACTCAACAACGCGGCGACGGCCCGGTGGTCGGTGCGAAACGCCTATGGCCAGCTGCTGCCCAGTGCCCAGGTGTCCGGCGGCATGGACTACACCGGTTCAGGCCGGGCCAACTTCGGCCAGGGCCTGACCCAGCAGACCTCTGCGGTCATCGGGTCGAGCTGGAACGCCGGCCTCAGCTGGCAGTTCGACGGGGCCCGGCTGGTCGCGCCGAAGGAAAGCAAGGCCAACCAGCGGGCCACCGAGTCGGAGATCAACAGTGAGGAGAGCAACCTCAAGTTCAGTATCACCACCCAGTATCTCACAGTGCTGCAGGCCACGGCGCAGGTGGCCGTGGCACGACAGCAGGTGGAGCGCAACCAGAACTTCCTCGATCTGGCCAACGCCAAGTACCGGGTGGGCCAGGGCACGCTGATCGAGGTGCGCCAGGCGGAGGTGCAGAAGGCTCAGTCGGACGTAGCACTGCTCCGGAACCTGCAGGCGGAGAGCGAAGCCAAGCTCGAGCTGTTCCGGCGGATCGGGGTGGCGCCGCCGATCGAGATCACCCAGATCGGACTGAGCGACTCCTTCCCGGTGCAGCAGCCGGCGTATGACCTCAACCAGCTGCTGGAGACCGCCAAGGACCAGAATCCCGCGCTCAAGGCGCTGGAAGATCGCCGCAAGGCCGCCTCGGTCGGGGTGACCTCGGCCAAGACGGCGTTCCTGCCGAGTCTGTCGGCCCGCGCCGGCTGGGGCGGATTCACCCAGCAGCAGACCGACCAGGGACTCTTGATTCAGCAGTCTCAGGACGGTGCGATCGCCTCGGCACAGAGCTGCATTGTCCAGGACTCGATCCAGGCGTTGCTCCCCGGCCACAGCGTGGCGGGTGCGGCCGCCTGCTTCTCGAATAACGGTCTCGACCCGACCGGGACCCGGCTCACCGCCCAGGCCCGCCGGTCGATCCTGGACCTCAACGGGAAGTTCCCCTTCGACTTCGACAGGCAGCCGTTTGGCGCCAGCCTGACGATCTCCCTGCCGATCTTCACCGGGTTCGGCCGCTCCCTCCGGCTGCAGCAGGCGCGCGAGCTGGAGCTGGACGCGGAGGAGAGTGTGCGGGCCCAGGCCATCCAGGTGCGGACCGACGTGCACAGCCGGTTCCTGGCGCTGGAAACGAACTACAAGGCCATCGCGGTGCAGGCCTCGAGCCGCGACGCCGCGCGGGACCAGTTGCGGCTGGCACAGGACCGCTACCGGCTGGGCAGCGGCACGGCGCTGGAAGTGTCGGACGCGCAGAACGCGGTGCAGCGCGCCGAGGGCGATTACGTGAACGCGATCTACGATTACCACAAGTCCCTGGCCGCCCTGGAGGCGGCCGTGGGACGCCCGCTCCGTCAATAAGAAGAGGAAGAGACCATGTCGCGTCGCATGAAGCTCGGGTTGTTCGCCGGCCTGCTGGTGGTCGCAGTGGGAGCGATCGTCGCCCTGGGCGCCGCCAAGAGCAAGAACAAGGCGGTAGAGGTTCGCCTGGAGCAGGTGGGCACGCGCGATCTGGTCGCGGTCGTGACCGCGAGCGGGAAGATCGAGCCCGATACCAAGGTGGATATCCTCTCCGACATCCAGGGGCGGATCACCCGGATCGGGGTCAAGGAAGGCGACCTGGTCCGCAAGGGTGACTTCCTGATCCAGATCGACCCCGCCATCTACCAGGCCGCGGTCAGCCGGTCGGAGGCGCTGCTTTCCTCCTCGCAGAGCGACCTGATCCGGGCCCGGGCCAACCAGGACCAGGCCAAGCGCGCCCTCGACCGCTCGCTGGAGCTGCAGAAGTCGAGCCCCACGCTGGTTACCACCGAGTCGATTGAGCAGGCGCAGACCGCCTTCGATGTCGCCGTGGCCAATACCAAGGCCAGCCAGGCGACGGTCGACCAGGCCCGCGCCGGCCTGCAGGAGGCGCGCGATAACTTGAGCAAGACCCGGATCATGGCCCCGATTTCCGGCCGGGTAACCCGGCTCGCGGTCGAGGAGGGTGAAGTCGCGGTGCCCGGCACCTTCAGCCGGGATGTCGGCCTGCTCATGACCATCGCCGACATGTCGAAGATCCTGGCCAAGGTACAGGTCGACGAGACCGACGTGGTGCGGCTGGCCGACGGCGATTCGGTGGAGGTGTCCATCGACGCCTTCCCCGACACGACCTTCATGGGCCGGGTGACCAAGATCAGCAACAGCGCCCAGCTCACCGCCACCTCGACCGCCTCCGGCTCCAACGACCGGGCGGTGGACTTCGACGTCGAGGTCACCCTGCAGAATCCGCCCAAGGACATCCGGCCGGACCTTTCCTGCACCGCCAGGATGGTCACCGATGTGCGCAAGGGGGTCCTCAGCATTCCGATCATCGCGCTGACGGTGCGCGAGCACCACGTGGTGCCCAACGAGTCGGCGCCGGAAAAGACCGATACCATGGCCACCGGCAAGAAGAAGGAGAAGGAGGGGGTGTTCGTGGTGAGCGACGGAGTCGCCAACTTCCGCCCGGTGAAGGTCGGTATTGCGGGCGACGAGTACTTCGAGGTGCTGGAGGGGGTCAAGCAGGGAGAGACGATCGTGGCCGGGACCTACCAGGCCATTCGCGACCTCAAGGACAGTACCAGGGTGAAGTCCTCCGCGCCGGATAGCAGCAAGGGGAAGAAGTCATGAGCGACCGTGTCATTCAGGTCGAAGACCTGATCCGGGAGTACCAGATGGGCGCCGAGCGGGTGCTGGCGCTCCGCGGCCTCTCGCTCTCCATCAGGCGCAACGAATACGTCGCGATCATGGGACCCTCGGGCTCGGGGAAGTCGACCTTGATGAACCTGATCGGGTGCCTGGATACTCCGAACGGCGGGAGTTACTGGCTCAACGGGCAGGAGGTCTCCCGCCTCTCCGACGACGCCCTGGCCCGGGTGCGAAACAAGGAAATCGGCTTCGTGTTCCAGACGTTCAACCTGCTCCCCCGGGCGAGCGCGTTGCACAACGTGGAACTGCCACTGGTCTACGCCGGGGTCTCCGCCCGGGAGCGGAAGGCCCGGGCCGAGCATGCGCTGGTCCGGGTGGGCCTGGAGCAGCGGATGCACCACAAGCCCAATGAGCTCTCCGGCGGCCAGCGGCAGCGGGTGGCCATCGCCCGGGCGCTGGTGAATGAGCCCTCGCTTCTGCTGGCGGACGAGCCAACCGGAAACCTGGACAGCACAACCAGCGAAGAGATCATGCGGGTGTTCGGTGAGCTGCACGCGCAGGGCCAGACCATCGTCGTAGTGACCCACGAGCCCTCCATCGCGGAGCACGCCGAGCGGGTGGTGGTGCTGCGCGACGGCCGGCTCGACAGTGATACCAGAAACAGCAAGGTCGCGGCCTGACATGCCGATCTTCGAAGCGGTCCGGATGGCCCTCCGCACCATCGTGGCGCAGAAGCTCAAGAGCTTCTTCTCCCTGATCGGCGTGCTGATCGGCGTGACCTTCCTGATCGCGGTCGTGTCGATCGTGCAGGGCATGAACGTGTACATGGAGGACCAGTTCGCCAACCGGCTGATCGGCCTGAACACCTTCACCCTCCGCCGCCAGCCAGGGATCAACACCGGCAACGTCACCGAAGAGACCTGGCGTGCCTGGCAGCGCCGCCCCCGGATCAGCTACGGCGACGCCGACTACGTCGCCGAGCGGCTGGAGACGCCGGCGGTGATCGCCCGGTTCTGCTCGGACCGCATGGTGCTCAGCTACGGCGGGAAGCAGGCGAAGGACATCGAGTTGATGGGCACGGAACCCAGCTATTTCGACATCAAGAACGTCGAGATCGCCAACGGACGAATCTTCACTCCGCAGGAGGTCCGGGCTGGGCTCCCGGTGATCGTGCTGGGCAGCGAGCTGGGGGAGAAGCTGTTCGCGGGGCTGGACCCCCTGGGCAAGGACGTCACCATTGCCGGACTGCCCTACCGGGTGATCGGCGTGGCCAAGAAGCGCGGCACGCTGTTCGGGATTTCACTCGACAAGTTCGCGGTGATGCCCTTCCGGGCGCCCGCGCGCCGGTACATCTGCCCGCTCAACATCCTGGACGAGCTGCAGGTCAAGACCGCCAATCCCACGCTCATGCTCACCGCCATGGCCGAGACCGAGGCGATCATGCGCAGCCGGCGGGGGCTCAAGCCCAGCCAGGAGAACAACTTCGACCTGCAGAACGCATCCGGCGCGCTGGACGGGTGGAAGAAGATCTCCAAGGTGCTGTTCACTGCGCTCCCCGGGCTGGTAGCGATCTCCCTGGTGGTGGGCGGCATCGTGATCATGAACATCATGCTGATGGCCGTCGCCGAGCGCACCCGGGAGATCGGGATCCGCAAGGCGCTGGGCGCCAAGCGGCGGGACATCCTGGCCCAGTTCGTCATCGAGAGCGCGACCCTCTCCACGGTGGGCGCCGCGCTCGGCATCGGCACCGGCATCGGGCTCGCCTTCGTGGTGCGGGCGACCACTCCGCTGCCGGCGGCGGTCGCCCCCTGGTCCATCCTGGTCGGTGTGGCGCTGGGTATCATCGTGGGGGTCGTCGCGGGGGTGTACCCGGCGACCCGTGCGTCCAAGCTGGATCCGATTACCGCCCTCAGGGCGGAGTAAGGACCGGGAGCCCCAATGTCCCTAGCCCGCATCTTCGAGGGAATGGGCATCGCGCTCGATTCCCTCCGCGCCAACAAGGTCCGCGCCGCGCTCACCATCCTCGGCGTGGCCATCGGAGTGATGGTGGTCATCGCGATGGCGGCGGCGATCACCGGAATCAACCGGAGCGTCGCGGCCCAGATCGAGACCCTCGGCCCCAAGACCTTCTTCGTGTTCCGGTTCTTCCAGGCCGGCATCAACATCAGCGACGGGTCGGACGAGATGTCTCCCTGGCGCCGGAATCCCTGGCTGAACGTGGCCGAGGGCGAGATGCTGCAGCGGGTCCCGGGGATCCGAAGCGTCACCTGGCAGGAGCAGTCGAACGGCCCAGTCGCGGCGGGCAGCCACAACCTCAAGGGCGTGAACGTCCTGGGCCTGAGCTCGGACTGGATCCTGACCCAGGGCGGGACGATCGTTACAGGTCGCAATTTCACCGACCTGGAGGTGGCCGCGGCGGCCCGGGTGGCAGTGATCAACGACCGCCTGGCGCGGGATCTCCTCCCCGGCCTGGACCCGATCGGCAAACGGATCAAGATCTTCGGCGAGCCGTTCGACGTGGTGGGTCTCTATAGCGAGCCCAAGAGCCTCTTCGGCGACTCCGAGTCGCCCTATGTGGCCATCCCCCACAGCACGTTCATCAAGGTGGCGGACTACTGGAAGGGATGGATGATGTTCTCGGTCATCCCGCAGCCGGAGCTGACGGTGGCGGAGGCGGAAGACCGGGTGACCTCGGCCCTCCGCGCCTGGCGCGGGCTCAAGCCCGCACAAGACAACAACTTCTCACTGGTGAGCCAGGACAAGCTGCTAGACAGCTTCAACAGCATCACCCAGGGCTTCTTCCTGGTGATGCTGGCCCTCTCCAGCGTCGGCCTCATGGTCGGCGGCGTGGGCGTGGTGGCCATCATGATGATCTCGGTCACCGAGCGAACCCGCGAGATCGGCGTGCGCAAGGCGCTGGGCGCCACCCGCCGGGAGATCATGCTCCAGTTCCTGGTGGAGGCAGCCACGCTCACCCTGGTCGGCGGTGTCGCCGGCATGGTCCTGGGCGGGCTCATCGCCCTCGGGGTCAACAAGCTCACCCCCATCCCGGCGCAGGTACCGCTCTGGTCGGTCCTGCTCGCCGTGGTCGCATCGACCATTACCGGCATCTGCTTCGGGCTCTACCCCGCGAGCAAGGCGAGCAAGCTGGATCCGGTGGAGGCGCTCAGGTACGAGTGACCGAAGTGAGAAGTAAGAAGTAAGAAGTAAGAAGTGAGATGTGAGAAGTGAGAGGGGCTTCATCCACTTCTCACTTCTCACTTCTCACTTCTCACTTGTCACTTGTTACTTGTTACTCCTCACTTCGCCCGGCCCGGCTTAGATTCCTCGCCATGCCCCTCCGGGAAGCCATCCGCCTTGCCCTGCAGTCGGTCCTGAGCGCCAAGCTTCGCTCTTTCTTCACCCTCCTCGGAATCATCGTATCGGTCGGGTTCCTGGTCACCGTCGTCGCGGTGATTCAGGGAATGAACGCCTACGTGAAGGAGAACATCACCGGGGCGGTCATCGGGACCAACGCGTTCCAGGTGCGGCGGCTGCCGATCGCCATGGGACTGTTGTCGGACGACGAGGTCCGGGAGCTGGCCAAACGCCCCGTGCTGAGCCAGCGCGACGCCGAGGTGGTGCGGGCGGCGGTGCCGGAGGCGATGGCCGTATCGATGCAGTCCGGCTGGCCCACCCCGACCAGCGACGTGGTCCATCGCAATCGCACGGTCGGCGATGTGCTGGTGTTTGGCGTCACTCCTCCCTATCAGACGGTGCAGGACTACCGGTTCGCGGCGGGCGAGCCCCTGGCCGATCCGGATGTGCGGGAGCGCCGGCTGGTGGCGGTGCTGGGCTACGAGATCGCGGAGAAACTGTTCGGCAATCCCGACCAGGCGATCGGACGGACCATCCGGGTGGCCGGGCGGGAGATGCGGGTCAAGGCTGTCACCGCGCGGAAGGGCCGGGTCCTCGGGCAATCGTTCGACGGCTTTGTGCTGGTCCCCATCAGCACGTTCGAGAGCATCTACGGTCGCCGGAAGACGACCACCGTGTCGGTGAAGATGGCCAGCGCCGACCAGCTCCCCGGGGCCATGGCCCGGGCCGAGGAGGCCATGCGGCTGGCACACCGGCTCCGGCCGGCCGAGCCGAACGACTTCACGGTGGACAAGGCGGACGCGCTGGTCGCGTTCTGGCGCGACCTGACCAAGGTGCTGTTCACGGTGGTACCGGCGGTGGTGTGCATCGGCATCGTGGTGGGCGGGATCGTCATCATGAACATCATGCTGATGTCGGTGAACGAGCGTACCCGCGAGATCGGCATTCGCAAGTCGCTGGGCGCCACTCGCCGGGACGTCCGCCGCCAGTTCCTGGTGGAGGCCGTCGTCCTGGCCACCCTGGGAGGCATCGCCGGAGTGGTCGCCGGCTGGCTGCTGAGCCTCCTGGTCGCCCAGCTCACCCCGCTCCCGGCCCGCATCACCGCCTGGTCGGTCGGTGTGGCCCTCACGCTGGGAGCGAGCACCGGCATCCTGTTCGGCGTCTACCCTGCCACTAGAGCGGCCCGACTGGACCCCATCACGGCGTTGCGGACGGAGTGACCGGATGATCCTCCGCAATGTCGATGAAGGCATCGGGATCGCCCTCGGTGCCCTGCGGACCAACAAGCTGCGCTCGGCCCTGACCATCCTGGGTGTGGTGATCGGGGTCGCCACGGTCATGGCCATGGCATCGATCGTGGACGGGATCCGATCGCAGATCTTCAACGCGATGAATACCGCCGGTCCCACGGCGTTCTATGTGGTCCGGTTCTTCTCCCAGACTCCGCTCAATCCCGACAACCTGCCGTACGAGGTCCGGATTCGGCCGGTCCTGGAGGAACGGGACGCGGAGGCGATACGCCGGATCCCCGAGATCCAGTATGCCGGCCTGTGGGTGCAGCTGTTCCAGCGGCTGGAGTTCCAGGGCGTCAGCACCCAGACGGTGACGGTGTACGGCGCCGACCAGCACTACATGGAGATTCTGGGGGGCACCCTGCTCAGGGGCCGGTTCTTTTCCCCGGCAGAGATGAACGGCGAGCCGGTGGTGGTGCTGGAGGAGGAATCCGCCCAGCGTCTGTTCGGCCGGATCGACCCGATGGGAAAGCAGATCCGGGTCGGGGGCGTGGCCCTCACGGTCATCGGCCTGTATCAGCGCCCTCAGAACATCTTCGAGCCTCCGGGGCAGCAGATCGGGGCTATCCTGCCGTTCGAGACCGCCCAGCGCAACTACCGCTACGACGAGACCAACGGCCTGTTCATCTCGGCCAAGGCCTGGGCCACCGTGCCGGTGCCGCGCGCAAAGGACCTGACCATCGCCGCCCTGCGCAACGCTCGGCGGCTCAGGCCGGCGATCCCCAATACCTTCGACGTAATCACCCAGGACCAGATCCTCGATACGGTCAGCAGCCTGACCTCCGCGTTCTTCGGCGTGATGGTGGCGCTCTCCAGCGTCGCACTGCTGGTCGGGGGAATCGGAGTGATGGCCATCATGATGGTGTCCGTGACCGACCGGACCCACGAGATCGGGCTCCGCAAGGCGGTCGGGGCAACCCGAAAGGAGATCCTCTGGCAGTTCCTGGTGGAGGCCGCCACCTTGACCCTGATCGGCGGGCTGATCGGCATCGCGGTGGGCCTGGCACTGGGCCACCTGCTCAAGCTCGCCCTCCACCTGCAGTCTGGGCCCCCCTTGTGGAGCGCGGCAGTGGCCACGGTGGTCAGCGTCGTAATCGGGCTGGCGTTCGGGCTTCTCCCCGCCAACCGCGCCGCGCGGATGGACCCGGTGGAGGCGTTGAGACATGAATGAGGCGCAGGGTCGGCGAATGCGTCGGTCCGGCCGAGACGCACCTCTCCGCGGCTCCCCACCTCCCCCCCCGTTAGGCGCCCTCGCTTTGCGCCCGGCTGTACCAGCCCGCATCGTATCGGCTCTCGAGCTCCGGTAATCCCCACGGGGGCTCCCCCCAGACCATTGGCATTTGTCCGGCGGCGCCCTGCCGCGTTGTCTCGCTCCCGGGATTCCCACCGTTCCGCCCTTCCGCCTTCCCGCCACGCCGTTCGAAGGGCCCGTGTGCAATTACGCCGGCGTCGCGCATCCCCCGGCAACTTCCACAAGGCCGAGGCGATCGATGCGTTCCGGGACTGGCCGTACCCTGCTGGTGCTCCTGTTGCTCACCGCCTGCACCCGGGAATACCGGCTGCGGGCTCCTGCCGAGTCCGAGGTCGCCCAAGCGAAGGACGGCCCGGCGGCCCCCCCGGCGGACGCGCGCGCCCTGGCCCGGGGCGTGCTGGGCGACGAGGGCAACACCGCCGCGGAGCCCATCCAGTTCCACTTCAGCCCGATCTCGAGCACCACCATGATCATCCGGAGTGGGACCGCCAACATCGCGATCGATACGCTGGAGACGGCGATCGCTAGGGTACGCGCGCTCGCCGCCCGGGTAGGCGGCTATGTGGCCAACAGCGAAATCCAGGCGATAGAGGGCGGTGTCCGGAGCGCGGTGCTGGAGATCAAGGTGCCGGCGGAGCGGTTCGACGAGCTGGTGAATGGGCTCACTCCGCTGGGCAAGGTGGAGCAGGTCAATGTCTCCGCCCAGGACGTGGGCGAGGAGTTCACCGACATCACTGCCCGGGTGGCCAACGGCCGCCGGCTGGAGCAGCGGCTGATCGAGCTGATCGCGACCCGCACGGGAAAGCTGTCCGACGTGCTGGAGATCGAGCGGGAGCTGGCACGGGTGCGGGAGGAGATCGAGCGGATGGAGGGTCGGCTCCGTTACCTCCAGGCCCATTCGGCCATCAGCACGCTCAGCATCCGGGTTCACGAGCCTGCGCCGCTGGTGGGCGAGGAAGGCAGCATGGCGGTGCTGGCCGAGGCCTTCCGCCAGGCGTGGCGCAACAGCGTCGGTCTCGCGGCGTCGGCCATCGCGGCGATGGGCCTGCTGGTGCCGGTGGCCCTGCTGGGCATCCTGGGAGTCCTGGGACTTCGGAAGGCCTGGCGGCGCCGCTTCGCCTGAGGCGACAGGGGGCAGGAACGGGGGAAAGGGAACCGGAAAGGGGGATTAGATTCAGCCGGTTCCCGTTTCCCTGTTTCCCCTTCCCCGTTGCCGTCTCATGCCCGTTCATCTTCTCGCAGTGGCCGCCCACCGGGACGACGTCGAGCTCACCTGCGCCGGTACCCTGCTCAAGGCCCGTGATGCGGGGTATGCCACCGGAATCGTTGACCTGACGGCAGGCGAGAGCGGCACCCGGGGAAGCGCCGAGTTGAGGGCGGAGGAGGCCCGCCGCGCGGCCGAGCTGCTCGGCGTCAGCGAACGGTTGAACGCGGGTCTACCGGACGCCTACCTGCAGAACACCGATGAGACCCGCCGGGTGCTGGTGGAGCTGATCCGGCACTTTGCGCCGCGCGTTGTGATCCTCCCTTTCCCCGTGGGCCGTCACCCAGATCACCGGATCGCCTCCGAGCTGGGTCGGGATGCCTGTTTCCTGGCGGGGCTGGCACGCTACCGCGCCGCGGGCGAGCCACACCGTCCGCACAAGGTGCTGTACGCCCTCGCGTACCGGGAAGACCCCGTGAAGCCCACTTTCGTGGTAGACGTCACCGATCAGTTCGCCCGCAAGATGTCGGCGATTCGCTGCTACGCCAGCCAGTTCGAGGGGGCCAGGAACGCGGGCGAGATCTTCCCCACCGGCCAGGACCTGTACTCCCTGGTGGAGACTCAGAACGCCCACTACGGCTCCCTGATCCGCACCCGCTATGGCGAGCCGTTCTACACCGACGAGACGGTCCGCATCGACGATGTCCTCGGGCTGGAAGGGCAGAGCATGTGAAGCCAGTTCCGCGTTCCGGGTTCCGCGTTGCTTACGCCGGAGACCGGTAGCCGAAAGCGGAACGGGGAACGCGGAACGCGGAACGAGACTATTTTCCTCCCATGTCACCGACGCCGGTCTATCTCGACCACGCCGCCACCACCCCGGTCCGACCCGAGGTGCGCGAGGCGATGCTGCCCTATCTGGGCGGGGACTTGTTCGGCAACCCCTCCAGCGGCCACCGGTTCGGCCGGGCCGTGCGGGCCGGGGTCGAGCAGGCCCGCCGCGAAGTGGCCGAGGCGCTCGGAGTACGGGCCGAGGAGGTGGTTTTCACCTCCGGGGGAACCGAGGCAGACAACCTGGCTGTGCTGGGCGCCTGTCTCAGGTCCCGCTCTGATGGGCGGCCCATGCTGGCCGCGGTTGCAGCGACGGAACACAAGGCGGTGCTGGCGGCCGCTCACGAGGTGGGCCATCGGGGCGGCGAGGAACTGGTACTCGGGGTGGACGGGGACGGCCTGCTCGATCTGGCGGCGCTCGATCGCGCACTGGACAGGCGCCCCGCCATCGTGTCGGTCATGTGGGTCAACAACGAAACCGGGGTAGTCCAGCCGATTGCCGCGATCGCGGCTCGCTGCCGGGCCGCCGGCGTTCCCTTCCACACCGACCTGGTGCAGGCCTTCGGGAAGCTCCCCGTGACGCTGGCCTCCTCGCCGGTGGACTTCGCCACCATCTCGGCGCACAAGATCGGCGGTCCCAAGGGCGTGGGCGCGCTGATCGTGCGGAACCGCGAAACACTCGAACCGCTGCAGCACGGAGGGACCCAGCAGCGAGCCATCCGGCCAGGCACGGAGAACGTCGCCGGCATCGTGGGCCTGGGCCGCGCCGCCGCCCTCGCGGCAACCGAGCTGGCGGAGGAGCAGCGGCACCTCGCCGTCCTGCGGGACGAGCTTGCCATGCGCCTGCTGCAGGAAGTGCCGGACACCCGGGTGACCGCCGAGGCGGCGCCACGGGCGCCGCACATTCTCAACCTGCAGGTAACTGGGGCCGACGGGGAGGCGCTGCTGGCCCAGCTCGATCTCGCCGGAGTCGCGGCCTCCGGCGGCTCGGCCTGCAGCACCGGGAGTATCGAACCCTCACATGTGCTTGTCGCCATGGGCATCCCCCGCGAGCGGGCCATCGGCGCGATCCGTTTCAGCCTTGGCCGGGAGAGCAGCGCCAGCGATGTGGCCCGGGTCGCGGAGGTCTTTCCCGCCGCGGTGCGGAAGGTTCGGCGGCTGGCCGGCGAGCTCGGGAGGGTCGGATGACCGGCCAGCGAGTGCTGGTGGCGATGTCAGGCGGAGTGGACAGCTCCGTCGCCGCCGCGGCTCTGGTGGAGCAGGGATACGATGTCGTCGGGGCGACGATGAAGCTGTTCTGCTACGGCGACAGCGTCCCCGACCGCCCCTGCTGCTCGCTGGACTCGATCAACGACGCCCGGGATGTGGCTCACCGGCTGGGGATCCCGCACTACGTCCTGAATCTGGAAGACCGGTTCAACCTGCATGTGATCCGGAACTTCGTGGACGAATACAGCCGCGGACGGACTCCGATCCCCTGCGTGCGGTGCAACTCGTTCACCAAGTTCCGTGACCTGCTGGCGCACGCCGAGGCCATGGACTGCGGCTTCATCGCGACCGGGCACTACGCGATTGCCCGTGAAGGCCGGCTGTACCGGGGCAGCGATCCGGCCAAGGACCAGAGCTACTTCCTGTGGGGCATTGACCAGGCGGTGGTGCGGCGGATGCTCACACCCGTCGGCGGCCTTACCAAGAGCGAGACCCGCACGATCGCCCGGAGGCTGGGGCTCGCCACCGCCGACAAGCCAGAATCGGTGGAGATCTGCTTCGTGCCCGACGACGACTATGTCGGAGTGCTCGAGCAGCACCTGCCTGCCGACGCCCCCGCGCTCGCCCCGGGACCGCTGGTGAGCACCAGCGGAGAACTGCTCGGCATGCACGAGGGATTCGCCCGCTACACGATCGGGCAGCGGAAGCGACTGCCGGGCGGAGCGTCGGAGCCGCGCTACGTCGTGGCGATTCGGCCTGAATCGCGCGAAGTGGTGGTGGGCGGCACCGGGGACCTGCTGGGGCATCGAGTGGCGCTCGAGGAGCTCAACTGGCTGGCCGAGGCCCTCAAGGAAGGAGACGAGTGCGCGGTACAGGTGCGGTACCGCTCGCGGGCGGTGCCGGGGACGGTGCTCGCCGCCGGCCCGGACCGGATGGAGCTGGCCCTGGCCACACCGGTTCGAGCCATCACGCCGGGTCAGTCCGGCGTGCTGTACGGCCCGGGCGCGCAGGTGCTGGGTGGTGGGGTGATCAGCTGATGCCGCTCGGACGGTCCCTCCTGTTCGCCATCTGCTGCGCCCTGACCGCGGCGCCGGTCGCCGCTCAGGGAAAGCATCCGCTTACCATCGAACAGTTCATTACCACCCCGATCGTCGGCGACCCTCAGCCCTCCCCGGACGGGCAGACGGTCGCGTTTACTGTCTCGACCCCGTCGCTGGAGGACGACCACGCCACCAGCAGGGTCTGGTTGGTCGACGTCGGGTCCGGCGAGACCTGGCAGACCCCCGGCGGTGCGGGCAGCGACCGTGCCCCGCGCTGGTCGCCCGACGGAAAGACGCTGACGTTCATCTCCACCCGCGAGGGTGGCAGCCAGCTCTGGCGGATGGCCCCGCGCGGCGGCGAGCCGGCCAGGATCGGCAACCTGAAAGACGGCATCAGCGACTACCTGTGGTCACCCGACGGCAAGGCATTGTACTTGTGGACCGATGTCTCCTGGGGGGACTCGACCGAGGCGGCGCGCCGGGGCGGGCCCTACCCCACGCATGCCAGGATCTGGACCGATCTCTTCTATCGCCACTGGGACGAATGGCGGGGAGGGGTCCGGTCCCATGTCTTCCGACTGGAGCTGGGCGACAGCAGCGTCGTCGACGTGACGCCTTTCGACCGCGACGTTCCGCCTCTGGCACTCGGTGGACGCGACATCTCGCTCTCGCCGCTGGGCACCGAGCTGGCGGTGGTGTACAACCCGGACTCGAGTCTCGCCACCAGCACCAACAACGACATCTTCGTCATGGGACCGGACGGCACCTCCCGTCACCCCATTACGACCGGTCGCGGCAACGACAACTCCCCGCTCTACTCCCCCGACGGGCGTTACATCGCGTACCTCTCGATGGCCACGCCCGGATTCGAGGCCGACCGGCAGCAGCTGATCCTGTATGAGCGGGCCACGGGGCGCAGGATCCAGCTCAGCCCGAAGTGGGATCTGAGTGTGGCCGACTACTGCTGGTTCCCCGACGCCCGCGCGATCCTGGCCGAAGTGGAGGAGCGCGGCGGCCACAACCTGTACCGGATCGAGGTACCCTCGGGCCGGAGCACCCGGATCCTCGCGGGGGGAACCAACACGGCCGCGCAGGTGCTGGCCGGGGGCGAACGGATGGTATTCCTGCGACAGACGGTGCAGCGGGCGCCGGAGATCTACCTGGCGGGCGCCGATGGGCGTGACCCCCGGCCGCTCACCCGGATCAACGAAGCCAGATTCGCCGAGCTGGACCTCCGGCCGGCGGAGAGCTTCGGGTTCGTGGGCGGCCGGGGCGACTCGGTGTTCGGCTGGCTGGTCAAGCCGCCGGGGTTCAATCCCATGGCGCGATACCCCATGATCTACCTGATCCACGGCGGACCGCAGGGCTCCTGGCTGGATCAGTGGCACGCCCGCTGGAACTACGCCATGTTCGCCGCCCGAGGGTACGTGGTGGCGGCGGTCAACTTCCACGGGTCAACCGGCTACGGACAGAGCTTCACCAACAGCATCAGCCGCAACTGGGGTGGACTGCCGTACGATGATCTCATGCTGGGGCTCGACCGCGTGGCGAAGCTGCCCTATGTCGACAGCACCCGTATGGCAGCCGCGGGAGCCTCCTATGGCGGCTACATGATCTACTGGATGGCGGGCCACACCAGTCGGTTCCGGACCCTGGTGGCGCACGACGGGATCTTCAACCCGATCAGCATGGCCGGCAGCACCGAAGAGCTGTGGTTCCCGCTGTGGGAGTTCGGCGGGCCTCTCCCGTCGCCGCCGGCCCGGGCGCTCATGGAGAAGTGGTCGCCGGCCAATTACGTGCAGAACTGGTCCACTCCAATGCTCATCGTCCACAGCCAGAACGATTTCCGGGTGGACCTGTCGGAAGGGTTGCAGGCCTTTACCGCCCTCCGTCTCCGCAATACCCCGGCGAAGTTCCTCTACTTCCCGGACGAGGGTCATTTCGTGCTCAAGCCGCGGAACCGCCGCCTCTGGTGGGGAACGGTGCTGGACTGGATCGATCAGTATCTCCAACGGGGGCCATGATGCGCCCGCTCCTGGTCCGCTGGCTGATCAACACACTCGCGATCTACCTCGCCGTTCAGGTGGTTCCAGGCGTGCACTACGCGGGTGGGCCGGTCGGCTTTCTCGTGGTCGCGCTGCTGTTCGGTCTGGTGAACGCCACGGTGCGCCCGCTGCTCGCCTTTCTCACCTGCCCGCTGGTGCTGCTGACGCTGGGGCTGTTCCTGTTCGTGATCAATGCCATGATGCTGCTGCTCACCGGCTGGCTGTCGCGGCAATTCGACCTCGGTTTCCAGGTGGACGGCTTCTGGCCCGCGTTCTGGGCCGGGCTCCTGATCGGCCTGGTGGGCCTGTTCCTGTCGATTGTGGTCGGGGAGAAGGAAGTGAAGATCGTGAAGCAATAGTTCCGAGTTCCGAGTTCCGGGTGCCAAGTTCGGCGACTTGAGTCCGATGGAGGCCCGCCAACTCCAACTCGGAACTCGGAACTCCTTGTTACCCCGTCGTTACAGAGGGCTGGCTCGCGCCCCGTGTTCCGGTAGATTCCCACTCGTGACTGACGTGACCGCCTCTCCGCCCAGTGGGGCCGCTCCGGCCGCTCCCCCAGCGCCCGCTGTAGACCTGGCGAGCCCCGAGCTCTATCTCAACCGGGAGCTCTCCTGGCTGGAGTTCAACCGCCGGGTGCTGTACGAGGCCCAGGACCCGCGGACTCCCCTGCTGGAGCGGCTCAAGTTCCTGGGCATCTTCAGCTCCAACCTCGATGAGTTCTTTCAGATCCGGGTGGCCGGGCTCAAGGACCAGCTGGCCGCGGGATACATGGAACGCACCCCCGATGGCATGACGCCCGAGGAGCAGTTGCGGCGCGCCTCGGCGGTGGTGCGGGAGATGGTGATCCAGCACGCCCGCTGTCTGCACGACGAGGTGCTGCCCGGCCTGGCTCAGCATGGGGCCGGACTACTGGACATTGCCGCTGTCACGCCGGCCGAGCGGGCCCACCTGGACCGGCACTTTCACGACAACGTATTTCCGGTCCTCACTCCGCTGGCGGTCGACCCGGCCCATCCCTTCCCCTACATCTCGAACCTGAGCCTCTCGCTCGCGGTAAACCTGCGGGACTCCGAGGGGGAAGAGCGTCTCGCCCGGGTGAAGGTGCCCAAGATCCTGCCCCGATGGGTGCCGCTTGAAGGAGGGTTCCGCTTCGTCCCCCTCGAGCAGGTGATCACCGCCAACGTCGAGGCGCTGTTTCCGGGAATCGAGATCCTGGGATGCTACGCCTTCCGGATTACCCGGAACACCGACTTCGAGGTGGATCACGACGAGGCCGAGGATCTGCTGAGCACCATCCAGGAGGAAGTGCGCAACCGGCGGTTCGGCGCGGTGGTCCGGCTCGAGGTCACACCCAACCTCCCCCATTCCATCCGCGAGGTGCTGGTGGCGGAGTTCAACGCGGCCCAGGCCGCGGAAGCCGCCCTGCTGGGGCCGGACGACGTGTACGAGGTGCCCGGCCTGCTGGACACGGCGGACCTGCTGAGCCTTGCCGGGATCGACCTCCCGGCGCTCAAGGACCCGCCCCATCACCCGGTGACCCCGGCGCGACTGGCCGCGGGCCGGAACATGTTCGAGGTGATCCGCGAGGGTGACCTGCTGGTGCACCACCCCTACGAGAGCTTCACCGCCTCGGTCGAGCGCTTCATCCAGACGGCGGTGGACGATCCCGATGTGGTGGCCATCAAGCTGACCCTGTACCGCACCGGCGGCGATTCGAGCATCGCCCGCCTGCTGGCGCACGCCGCGGAACGGGGGAAACAGGTGGCGGTGCTGATCGAGCTGCAGGCGCGGTTTGACGAGGAAAACAACATCCGCTGGGCCCAGCGGCTGGAGGACGTGGGGGTGCACGTGAGCTACGGCGTGGCCGGTCTCAAGACCCACGCCAAGGTGATGCTGGTCGTCCGGCGTGAAGGCGACGCCATGCGCAGGTACCTGCATATCGGCACCGGCAACTACCACCCCCGCACGGCGCGGCTCTACACCGACTTCGGCTTGTTCACCACCAGCGCGGAGCTGGGGGCCGATCTGACCGACCTGTTCAACGTGCTCACCGGATTCGCCGCACCGGCCCAGTATCGCAAGCTGATCGTGGCGCCCAGGGGCATGCGGGACCGGTTCATCGCGATGATCCGGCGGGAGGCGGAGCACGCCCGGGCCGGCCGCCCCGCCCGGATTCTCGCCAAGATGAACGCTCTGGTAGACCCGGCCATCATGCGGGCGCTGTACGAAGCCTCCCAGGCTGGGGTGCGGATCGACCTGATCGTCCGCGGCATCTGCTGCCTCAGACCCGGCGCGCCGGGCGCGGGCGACCGGATCCGGGTCATCAGTATCATCGGGCGGTTCCTGGAGCACTCCCGCGCGTTCTACTTCCTCAACGGCGGCAGCGAAGAGGTCTACATCGGCTCGGCCGACTGGATGCCGCGGAACCTGGACCGCCGCATCGAGGCCGTCACCCCGGTGGAAGATCCCATGCACCGGCAGGCGATCCGCGACCTGCTGGAGCAGATGTGGCAGGACAACCGGCAGGCGTGGGACCTCGACGCCACCGGGGCATACACACAGCGCGAGCCCGGCGAAGTCGAGATCGCAACCCACCGCATTCTGGTCGAGGGGTATCGGGATCCAGGGCGGGGGACGGGCGAGTATCAGGCGGTGAGCCGTTAGCCGTTGGCCGTTGGCCGTTGGCCGTTGGCCGCAGGATGCGCCACGACCCTCCGCGCGCCAAGCCCCAGAGGGTCGTTTTTCATCGAGACAGCCAATGGCCAACCGCCAAAGGCCGGCTAGTACGCCATCCCGGCCTGCTCCGCGAACTTCCGCATGAGTTCCTCCTGCTCCGGGTTGAGCTTTTCCGGTATCTGAACCTGGACCTGCACCAGCTGGTCGCCCTTCCGCCCGCCCTTCTCGATCCCCAGCCCCTTGATCCGGAACTTGCGCCCCGATTGAGTCCCCGGCGGGAGCTTGAGCACCACCTTCTTGCCGTCCAGTGTCCGGACCCGCAGTCGGCTGCCGAAAACCGCCTGGGCAAGGTTGATCGGCACCTCGCAGATGATGTCCAGGCCGTCGCGCCGGAAGAACCGGTCGGGCTGCACTTGGAATGTCACCACCAGGTCCTCGGCCGGAGCACCGGGTGTGCCTGATTGGCCCTGTCCCCGGAGCCGTACTTTGGCACCGCTCTCGGTTCCCGGCGGAACCGTGATCAGCACCTCCCGATCGGTGCGAACTTCACCCGCGCCGCCACAAGTGGGACACGGCGTGGAGGGGATCTTGCCCCGTCCGCGGCACTGGGGGCACGGCCGGCTGACTGCGAAACCACCCTGCCCGAAGGTGACAGTGCCGCGGCCATTGCACTCCGGGCAGGTGCTCAGTTTGGCGCCGGGGGCGGCGCCGCTTCCGCTGCAGGTCGGGCAGGTCTCGTGAACCTGGAGGCGCACGGGGACCTTGCCGCCCAGGGCGGCCACCCGGAATGGAATCTCGACGACGGTCTCCCGCTCTTCGCTGGCGACCGTCTCCTCCCTCCGCCCCTTGCCGAAGATCGACGAGAAGATGTCTCCCAGGCCGAAGGCACCGAAGTCGGAGAGATCGAACTCCTGCTCCGGAGCCGCGCCGCCGCCCTGCCCCGCGCGGCTGCCCGCCCCGCCTCGGCGAAACCCCCCGCTATCGAACGCGCCCAGCCGTCGCATCTGGTCGTACTGCTTCCGCTTCTCGGCATCGGACAGCACACCATGCGCCTCCGAGACCTCCTTGAAGCGGTCCGCGGCCTGGGGGTTGTTGGGGTTGGCGTCAGGATGATACTGCTTGGCCAGCCGCCGATAGGCCTTCTTGATCTCGTCGGCCGAGGCCGTGTCCGGCACCCCGAGAACCTGGTAGAAGTCCTTGGCCACTTCAGGCGTGTCCTTCTGAGGAATAGACCTGGACCCGCGCCGGGCGGATCAAGGAGCCTTTGAAGCGGTACCCGGCCTGAAAGGTCGCGCTGACCGTGTGATCCAGTGCCGGTTCGGGCGGTGCGAGCACCGAGACTGCCTCGTGCAGGGAGGGGTCGAACGGCTTCCCCGCCGGGTCGATACGCTCCAGCCCCGCTGCCTCGAGCTCCTTCCGGAGCTTCCGGTCAATCAGCACCAGGGCCTGTTGTACCGGGTCGTCCGCGCCCCGGGAGGCTCCACCTGCCACCACCCGGTCCAGATCGTCCAGCACGTCCAGCAGGCGCACCGCGAGGGCGGCCTGCGACCGATCGCCCAGCTCGATCCGCTCCCGGGCCGCACGCTTGCGGAAATTGTCGAATTCGGCGGCCAGCCTGAGGTGCCGGTCCCGCAGGTCCGAGTTCTCCTGCTGCAGACGCCGAATCGCCTCGACGGACGGCTCCATCGGAAGGCCGGCGTGGTAGCCGCGCTCTGTCTCCGCCGCTCCGGCACCCTCGCCCGTCCCGCCAGGTGAGTCCTGGCCTTCGGGAGCCGCTCCAACGTTTTGATTCTCAAGCACTTGCCACACTGCCCAGTATTCGTGAACGGGAAAGATAACAGCAGACGGGGTGCCTGGGGGATAGGGCCAGATTGGCAGAATCGCGGCAGGACGGTGGGGCGTGGCCGTACGGAGGCGACCGGGTGGTGACGAAACTCGACCGCTGGAACCCGCCTCAGGTCGAGCGACGTTCGAGCAGCTGCCGCAGCCGGTTCAGCGCGGTCTGGGCAGCCCGGGTTCGGATTTCGGCACGGTCACCGGGAAAGACCGCGCGGCTTACAACCACCTCGTCCTCCACCGCCACCGCGATATAGGTCAGCCCGACCGGCTTCTCCGGTGTCACGCCTCCCGGGCCCGCAATTCCGGTCACGGCGATCCCAAGTTGAGCGCCCAGGTTGCGGGTCACGCCCCGCACCATGGCCGCCGCAGCCGCCTCGCTCACCGCACCGTGCTCGGCCAGGAGCGCCGGTGGCACCCCCAGCAGCGACTCCTTCACGGCGTTGTCATAGGCGATGACACCGCCCAGGTACACCTCCGAGCTGCCGGGCACCTCTGTGATCCGCGCCCCAACTCCCCCTCCGGTGCAGGACTCGGCGGTGGCGAGCTTGAGCCCGCGGCTGCGAGCCAGATTCAGGACCACCCCGGCGAGATCGACGTCGTCCTCCCCGTAGATCCATTCTCCCGCGCGGGCCACGATCTCCCGGATCCCCGCCGCCAGCCTGGCATCGGCCTGCTCCGCCGGCAGGTTCCAGGCGGTGAGCCTCAGGTCCACCCCGAGCGGATTCGGGAGATAGGCGACCGAAAGGGGCGTAACCACTTGCTCGATCCCGCTGAGCCGCTCCGCGAGGGTCGATTCGGGGACCCCAGTGGTCCGGACCGAGCGAGAGCGGATGACCCCGCCGCCGGCGCGGCTGGCCAGCCGGGGCAACACCTCGTGGTGCAGCAACCCGCGCATCTCCGACGGGACCCCTGGTAGCAGGATCGCGAGTCCCTGGGAACCTTCGAGCCAGAGTCCGGGGGCGGTCCCCCAGCGATTGGGGAGCACCGTCGCGCCGCGGGGGACCTCCGCCTGGGAACGGTTCTTCTCGGCCGGCACCCGGCCAAAGCGGGCAAAGCGATCGATCAGCCCCTGCCACAACTCCTGGTGGAAGTCGAGCGGCATCCCGAACAGATCGGCGACGACCTTCTTGGTGACGTCGTCGGCGGTGGGTCCGAGCCCGCCGGTGCAGATCACTGCCCCGGTCCGCCGCAGCGCCTCGGCGACCCCGTCCCGGATCGCGGCCGGGTCATCGCCGACAGAAGTGCGACGCGCCACCGCAATGCCTGCCGCGCCCAACGCCTTCCCCAGCTCCACCGAGTTGGTGTCGAGGGTCAGGCCGAGTAGCAGCTCGGTGCCGATGGTGAGGAGTTCAACTGGGGGCATGGGGGCCGTTGGCCTTTGGCCATTGGCTGTCAGGGGTAAGGGACCGGATGCGGATTCGAGGAGGACTCGTGGCGAGCAGCGGACCAGCCAGTGGCCAACGGCCAATGGCCCATCGCTAATGGCCTCTCTGAAACAACGTCCGGTATCGGTAGATGTACACCGCGAACGAGTACACCGTCAGCGCGGTGGCCAGCGCAAGAGTGAGCGCCACCACGCCGCCGTGGAACTGGTTCCAGTACTCGGCAACACGATTGTGCTCCCACCCCATCGGCTTGCGGGCGTCGCGAAAGGTGAACCAGAGGAAGGTGGCACCGATGTAGATGTTCTGGATCGTGGCCTTGAGCTTTCCCGCCCCGGCCGCCGGAATCACGATGCCCTTGTGCTTGGCCCACCAGCGGAAGCCGGTCATGGCGACTTCCCGCCCGATGAGCAGCAGGCAGACCCAGAGCGGGATGCTGCCCCACACCGGGATGTCGTACAGATCATGCCGGGTGCGCGAGATCCAGTAGATCGGGATGATCGTGGCGAAGAGCAGCAGCTTGTCGGCGATCGGGTCAAGCAGCTTGCCCAGGTCGGTCACCAGGTTGCGGGACCGGGCCAGGTACCCGTCGACCACATCGGTGATGGCGGCGAACAGGAAGACCGCAAAGCAGATCAGCTTGGGCCAGTAGCCCTCGATGAACGGCAGGAGGGCGATGACCGGGGTAAGCAGGATCCGGAGGAGGGTGAGGATGTTGGGGAGGGTCCACATCGGGCCGTTCCGTGTTCCGCGTTCCGAGTTCCGCGTTACATAGTGGAGATTGCCGGCTCCCCAACGCGGAACGGGGAACGGGGAACGCGGAACGTCACGACCCCAGGCTCTTGAGCACCAGCTTGCTGACCGCCTTGAGCGTGTCGAACACCCCTTCCCCCGTCATGGCCACGGCCTCGAAGTAGGGTGAGCGCTCCACCCATTGGCCGTCCAGCTGCTCGACCAGCAACTCACCCTCGTGGTACGGGTCGGGCGTCGACTTCTGCCGGGCTACGTCCTCGACCGGCCATCCGGGGTTCAGCGCGGCCTGGAGCTCCCGGATAGTAGCGGCGTTGGGCAGGTCCCGCTTGTTGTACTGAATCAGAAACGGGATGGTGGTGAGGTTGTAGCCGTGCTGAGCCATGTTGTCGTACAGGTTCTGCATCGACTCGATGTTCGCCTCCATCCGCTCGATCTGGCTGTCGGCCACGAAGACGACCCCGTCCACCCCCTTGAGGATCAGCTTCCGGGAGGCGTTGTAGTACACCTGGCCCGGGACGGTGTAGAGGTGAAACCGGGTCTTGAACCCGCGGATCGTCCCCAGATCGACCGGAAGAAAGTCGAAGAACAGGGTCCGTTCCGTCTCGGTGGCAAGCGAGATCAGCTTGCCGCGCGAGTTGGGCGAGACCTTGTTGTAGACGAACTCGAGGTTCGTGGTTTTTCCGCCCAGGCCCGGCCCGTAGTAGACCAGCTTGCAGTTGATCTCGCGGGAGGCGTAGTTGATCATCGACATCGCTGATTATTCTCCCTCACGCGCCGAATAGCTTGTCGATCTCATCTTCCGCCTCGCCCAGAAAGCCGGTTTCGACCTGTGACGGACCCGAGGCTCCCCGGGTGAACATCTCCTCGAACACGTGCCGCAGCTCTCCGACGGTGCCTCGCACCCGCAGCTTCACCAGGCCGAGGGTGGTGCGGTTGTCGAACAGGACGACCAGGATCACCCGCCGCGCGATGTCGGCGAGATACATCGATTCCTTCTCCCCCTGGTGGAACAGACTGCCGAATTCCGGCTCGCCGATCATCCGGGCCAGCTGATCGTTGGCGCTGAAGTCCGCCGCGGTTAGCGAGGCGAAGGCGGTGGGGTCGAAGGAGGGCTCCTCCCCGACCACCGCGACCATCTGGCCGGTCCGGTCGACGATCATGCCGGTCCTCGCGCTCGACTCGCGCAGGAACCCGGACAGGATGGTGTGAATGCGGGTCGAGTCCTCTTCCCGGAACGACCAGCTTGATGCGCCAGGAGGCATCAGGTCCCCTGTGATTTAGCCGAGGGCTGCTTCCATGCGGCGGACGATGCTCCGTGCCCGCCGCCGGAGCACCGGATGGCGCTCCCACTCGAGATAGTCGCGCAACAACCGCACCGTCTCCACCCCGATCTGGGACCGGAGACCCGCCAGCGCCGCCAGGCGCCGGAGCGGCCGGGGGTTGAACAGGTCCAAGCGATGGCGCCGGACCTGATCCTGGGCCAGGGCCCAGCCGACCGCCACACCCGCGAGCACCCCCGCCAGAACCGCCAGTCGCCGGGCCATCAGCCGATCTCCTGCCGTGCGGTAAGGGCGTGGGCCAGGGTCACCCCGTCGACGTACTCCAAGTCGCCGCCGACCGGCAGCCCGCGGGCCAACCGGGTCACCCGCACGCCTTTGCCCCCAAGCAACTGTTGCACATAGGTGGCGGTCACCTCGCCTTCCATCGACGGATTGGTCGCAAGAATGACCTCCCGCACCCCGCCGGCGTCCACCCGCGCCACCAGCCGGTCGAGCCGCAGCGATTCCGGCCCCACCCCGCCGAGCGGATCGATCCGCCCCCCGAGGACGTGGTATTTCCCGCGATACTCGCCGGATCGTTCGAGGATCGTCACGGCAGACGGCTCCTCGACCACACAGATGAGTCCCGCGTCCCGACGCGGGTCCAGACACACCTCACAGCGCTCCCCCTCGGCCAGGTTGCCGCACTCGGTGCACGGCCGCACCCGTTCGGCCACCGTCACCAGCGCCTGCGCCAGCCGAGCCAGCCGGTCGCCGGGCTGCTGCACCAGGTGGAAGGCCAGCCGTTGGGCAGTCTTGCGACCGATCCCGGGCAGCCTGGCGAGCTCGGTCACCAGGTCGTCGAGCGCGCCCACGAAGCGCTAGAGAGGAAGGTTGAACGGCAGGGGGCCCATGCGCCGGACTTCCTGCTGCAGGGCCTCCGCCGCACGCCGCTGCCCCTCGGCAATGGCGCCGAGGATCAGGTCTGCCAGCAGATCGGCGTCCCGGCCAGCGAACGCCTCGGGGTCAAGGGAAAGGGAGCGGACTGCCCCCTTCCCGTCCACCGTGACGCGAACCAGCCCACCGCCTGCCTGGGCCTCATAGGTCTTATCGGCCAGATCGTGCTGGAGCTGTTGCAGCCGCCCCTGCACCTGCTGGCCAAACTGGAAAAGCTGGGGCCAGTCTGCCATACCGGAATTTCGCTAAGTCCCTGCAAAGTCAGAAGAAAGTAGGTGTCCGGAGGGGCGGATGCAACCACCCTGCCAGTTACTCCAGCACCTCGAGATCGAGCGACTCCGCGGCGATCTCCAGGGCCGGATCCCGAGCCTTGAGCACCTTGAGCCGCTCCGCCCTGGCTTCAGATTCGGTCAGCCGCCGGGCACGGGGAGTCGCTGAAGCGCCCTGCCCGCCGGCCTCGGCGAGGACGATCCTCACCGTTTGTCCGGTCGCTTCGGCCAGCAGCCGCTCGACGGCATCCCGCTGACGGCCCAGCGCCTCCAGGTGAATCGGGTTGCTGTCCGGAATGCTGAGCCGGGCCTCGGACCCCTCCACCGACACCGGCCGGGCAGCCGCCACCGCTTCGCCCAAGAATCGGCTCTGCTCCCTAGCCGCTTGAGCCAGGTCAGGCCATGCCCGGGTGAGTCCCTCGAGGGTGAACTCGGCGGACAGGCGGACAGGCGGACCGGCCGGGCCTTCGGCGGCGGACGGGCGGACGGGCGGACGGGCGGACCGAGTCTCCCCACCGGCGGCCGCAGGGCGGGGTCGATCGGCTGCTGGTTCCATGCTCCCGCCCTCCCGCCCTCCCGCCTTCCCGCCGGAAGGACCGCCTGCGAGGATCGCCTGCAGGTCCACCGTCCGGTCCATCATGGCCCAGCGCAACAGCAGCGTCTCCACACCCAGGCGCGGGTTGCCGCTCCGCCTCAGGGAGGCCTCCGACTCGGCCAGCAGTTTGAGCATCCGGAGCAGGTCTCCCGCAGCCAGCCGGTCGGCGTGCTGCTCCAGGCTCTGCCGCAGGGCTTCGGTGAGCCCTTCGGGTTTAGCGCCGACCTTGAGCATCAGCAGCGAGCGGAGGACCTCGCCGGCCTGACCCAGGAACTCGACCAGGTCCGCTCCGGCATCCTCGAGCCGTTCTATCAGGGCGAAGACGCCGCCGGGATCCTGGGCGACGAGCAGGTCGAGCAGCTCGCTGTACACCTCGTCCGCGACCAGGCCCAGGATCTCCCGGACCCGCACGGCGGTCACCCGCCCCTCGCCGAAGGACAGGCACTGGTCCAGCACCGACAGGGCATCGCGCATACCGCCATCGGCCTGCCGGGCGATGAGCGTCAGGGCGTCCTCGTCGGCCTCGATCCGCTCGGCGGCGAGCACCTCCTTGAGCCGCTCACGGATGGCCGGGGCGCCGATACGGCGGAAGTCGAACCGCTGCAGCCGCGAGAGGACCGGAGCGGCCTGCTGGGCGATCTTCTGCGGTTCGGTCGTGGCGAACACGAAGACCACCCCCGGCGGCGGCTCCTCGAGGATCTTGAGCAGCGCGTTCCACGCTTCGCGGGTGAGCATGTGGGCTTCATCGACGATGTAGACCTTGTGGTGCCCCTCGCGGGAGGCGGCGTACATCGCCCGCTCCCGGAGGTCCCGCGCGTCGTCCACGCCACGGTTGGAGGCGGCGTCGATCTCCACCACGTCGAGCCCGGCTCCGCCGGTCCAGATCCGGACGCAGTTCTCGCACTCGCCGCACGGCTCGCCGGGAGGCTCGGTCTGGCCCTTGCGCTCGCAGTTGAGCGCCATCGCGAGAATGCGCGCCGCGGTGGTCTTCCCCACGCCCCGCGGGCCGGTGAGCAGGTAGCCATGCCCCACGCGGTTCTTCACCACCGCGCCGCGCAGCACACTCGCGACATGGTCCTGTACCAGCAGATCACTGAAACGGCGGGGGCGGTATTTCCGGGCGAGTGCCAAGGCCATGCGGGAAGCTAGTCGGGCAGGGGGGTGGGGTGGAGGGGCTGTGGTGACCAGTCCGGAAAAGAAGAGTGCCCCAGGCTCCCCGAAGCGACACCGGACATCGCTTAGCGCTGCTACCGGCGAGGTCCTGACGCGATTCGCGCGCCAGCGCCCTTCGGACCTGAGGCACCGTGAAGATAACGGCGCGCCCAGCCCGGGGCAACGCGGCGGCAGGGTGGCGCAGGGACCGGGGCTTGCCGCCGAGTCCGGGGCCGGTCATCCTGTAGGCATTCATGCATGGAGGAAGGTCGATGCTCGACGTGGCGGCCCTGGCGGCGCGGGGAGACTTCGTGGAACACGACGGGGCCCGGATGGTGGTGGTGGACGCCTCCGGCCTGCGTGAACCGGAGGACATCAATGCCATGATCACCCGATTCGAGGAGCTGATCCGGGCGGAACCCAGGGCCTCGGTGCGAGTGGTGATGCTGGTGACAGGGCTCCACTTCGACCGGCGGAGTGCCGCCGCGATCAAGGGCGTGTTCGTGCGGGTACAGCCTTGGATCCGGGCGTCCTGCCTGGTCGGTGTCACCGGACTCCATCGAGTGCTGCTGCAGGTGCTCAACCAGGTGGCGCGGCGCGAGCGGCCGCTGTTCGACACACTCGAGCAAGCCAAGGACTGGCTCGCGACCCAGTCGTAAGCGGTCCCCAGGACCGCCCGCCTTCCTCCCGGAGACCCCATGCAGTTCACCCGGCTCGACTGGACCATCATCGCCCTGTCCATCGTCATCTCGTTCCTGCCGGCCCTGTTCTTTGCCCGCCGGGCGAGCTCCAGTACCGCGGAGTTCTTCACTTCGGGACGCGCCGCCCCGTGGTGGCTGGTGGGTTTGTCGATGGTGGCCACGACCTTCAGCACCGACACGCCCAACCTGGTGACCAACCTGGTGCGGGAGCGCGGCGTGGCGGAGAACTGGGTCTGGTGGGCGTTCCTGCTCACCGGGATGGCCACGGTGTTCTTCTACGCCCGGTTGTGGCGCCGCAGTGGAGTGCTCACCGATCTCGAGTTCTACGAGCTGCGCTACTCCGGCCGTCCGGCCACCTTGCTCCGTGGGTTCCGGGCGGTGTACCTGGGGTTGTTCTTCAACTGCGTCATCATGGCCACGGTAAACCTGGCAGCGGCCAAGATCGCCAACATCGTGCTGGGCTGGCCGATGGGACGCACCCTGGTGGTGTGCTCGATCATCACCGTTTTCTTCGCGTCCGTGTCCGGCCTGTGGGGCGTGCTGGTGACGGACTCGATCCAGTTCTCCATCACCATGACCGGCAGTCTGGCCACCGCCTGGTTCGCCCTGCGGCAGCCCGAGGTGGGCGGATTGAGCGGGCTCCTGGCCAAGATCGACCCCAAGACGCTCAACCTTCTGCCGGACTTCGGCGACTGGCCCACGGCGTTGTCCGTCCTGATCATCCCCATCACTGTCCAGTGGTGGTCGGTCTGGTACCCCGGCGCGGAGCCGGGTGGAGGCAGCTACATCGCGCAGCGGATGCTGGCCTCGCGAACTGAGAAGGACGCGGTCATCGGAACCCTGTTCTTCAACGTCATGCACTACGCGCTCAGGCCCTGGCCCTGGATCCTGGTCGCGCTCTGTTCCACCGTCATGTACCCCCAGTTGAGCGACATCGCCCGCACGTTTCCGTACGTGGACCCGGCGCTCATCGGCCACGACATGGCCTATCCTGCCATGCTCCGCTTCCTCCCGGCGGGGTTCCTGGGGCTGATGATCGCGGGAATGCTGGCGGCCTATCGTTCCACCATCGAGACGCACCTCAACTGGGGCACCTCGTACCTGGTGCACGACTTTTACCGGCGCTTCTTCCGTCCCGACGCCACCGAGCGGCACTACGTCTTCGCCGGCCGGATCACCACCGCCCTCCTGATGGTGTGTGCCGCCCTGCTGACGTACGCGCTCGACACCGCCAAGGGCGCCTTCGACCTCATTCTCTCCATCGGCGCCGGAACCGGGCTTATCTACCTGCTGCGCTGGTTCTGGTGGCGGGTGAACGCCTGGAGCGAGGTCGCCGCCATGGTGTCGAGCTTCCTGGTGGCGGTCGGGTTCACTGTGGCGGCCCGGTTCGGGCACGTGGTGCCCTCGCACGTCTCGCTCATCGCCACGGTGCTGGTCACCACCGTGGTCTGGATCACCACCGCCCTCCTCACTGCGCCGACGGCGCGGGACCGGCTGGTGGCCTTCTACCGCCTGGTGCGGCCCGCCGGCCCCGGGTGGAAGGAAGTTCGGGCGGAGGCCGGCGTCGGGCCGTCACCCGATAGCCTGCCCCAGGCCATGCTGGGCTGGCTCATGGGAGTCGCGTTCGTGTATGCCGCGCTGTTCGGCGCCGGCAGCCTCCTGTACGGACGCACACCGCAGGCGCTGCTCTGGCTGGCAATCTTCGGGCTGAGCGGAGTGGGCCTGCTACGGCTGGTGCCGAGGATGTGGGGAAAGACGTGAGGCGTGAGACGTGAGACGTGAGGAGTGAGGAGTGAGGAGTGGCCCCCTTGTCATTCGGAGGGCGCTCGTCGCCCGAGGAATCCCTCAAGGTGAGAACCGTGCCCACCCTGAGGGATTCCTCGCCGCTTCGCGGCTCGGAATGACAGTCGACACCCCCTCACGTCTCACGTCTCACGTCTCACGTCTTACGTCTCACGATTTCCGCGACGGCCTTCTCGAGCGTACCACGCTCCCCTTCCAGCAATTCCACCAGGCGGAACTGGGCTCGGGCACGGTCGAGGTTGTGGCCCGGGCGGGTGATCCGGTAGTACCGGTCACCCTCCAGGTAGTCGCTGAGAAACCGGACTCCCTGCTCGTAGGCCAGCAGGATTCCTGAGAACACCAGCAGGCCCCGTTCCGCCTCCGTCAGCATCCCGCCACACTGCTCCAGGAAGCCAGTCATCAGCGCCTCCACCAGCGGCCGGGACACCCCGATCCGGGCCAGAACGGTCTCGTCCTCAGACGTGGGGCTGGCGATGGACCGGATCAGGTCGCCCACGTCGCTCAGCAGCGTGCCCGGCATCACGGTGTCGAGATCGATGACCGCGAGCCCCTCACCCGTCCGGCCATCGAACAGCACGTTGCCGATCTTGGCGTCGTTGTGCACCACGCGCCGGGGTAATGCCCCGGACGCAACCGCCGGCGGAAGCACCTCCCCGTGCCCCCTGCGGCTGAGCGCGAAGTCGAGTTCGGCCGCCACATCACCCCGACGGCCAGAAGAGTCCCTGAGCGCCGCCCCTTCCAGCAGGGCAATCCGGCGGGCGGTGTCGTGAAATCCCGGGATGGTCTCCGCCAGTGGCGGGCCGGCGTAATCCGCCAGCAGCCGCTGGAACAGTCCGAAAGCCCGTCCAGCTTCCCGCGCCTCCGCCGGCGATCCGGCCTGCTCAACGACCCGGGTATCGGCAATGAACTCCACCACCCGCCACCAGGCTCCGTCCCCTCCTTGCACCGCCGGGTCTCTCTCCAGGGTCCGCACCAGCCGCAACACCCGCCGTTCAGGCCGAGACAGAGCCAGACGCAGCGCTGCCCCCCAAAGGTGATCGGACACCAGTGCGAGGTTCCGCATCACCGCGGCACCGTCGGGGAACACCTGGGGGTTGAGGCGTTGGAGAAGGTAGTTCCGAGTTCCGAGTTCCTGTGGCGCCGCATTGCTGTGCGGCACCACAGCGGACTCGGACACCGGCACTACCCTCCACGACTGATTGATGTGACCACCGGCCACGACCGTGATACCGGCGGTAGAGGAGATCCCGAATCGCCCCAGTATCGAACGGAGCTCGGCGGAAAGGCCAGAGGTCACAACTCTTCAGGATACTCGCCGGAGGCAACCAACTCGAGCAGGGAGGCTTCTACCCGGGGTCGGTCTGCAGGATAGGTCATGCCGCACCAGCGGCTGGTTGTGGGCAGAACCTTCACTCTGATCGCCCCCTCGTCGAGCATCTCCCGAACCGCCTCAGGGAGGTAGTACTCACCAGCGCGCCCGGGGCCGCGGGTGAGAAACGCGGCGAACCCATCGGCGAGGCGAGGAAAGATGGTGGGGGTGAGGCCCCAGAGGTTCATCGAGACCAGCGTGTCGGCCGGAACGATCCGTGGCTCACCCTGCACTTCACCACGGAAGCGACCCTCGGAGGCCTCGACGAGGTTCTTCACCTCGACGATTCCCGCGAGGTTGCCATCGGCGGCCTGCTCCAGCGCGGCGCGGTTCACGCCGCCAGCCGGGCTGGCGGTCTGGTCGAGCCGGTACCCGACGACGGCGATCGTGTCCGGCGGTGGGTGCTGGAGAAACCGGGCGATTTCCACCAGCGCGTTCCGACCGTAGAAATCGTCGGCGTTGAGCACCGCGAACGGACCGGAGACCTGGTCCCGGGCCGCGAGCACCGCCTGCGCCGTTCCCCACGGGCGCAACCGGTCCGGTGGAACCTGCATGGAGCCGGGAAGATCCTCGAGCCGCTGGCAGGCCACTGCCACCTCGAGCCGGTCGCGGTAGCGATCTCCAATCACCCGGTCGAACGCCTCGGTCATCTCCGGCCGGATCACGAAGACAACCCGGCTGAACCCCGCCCGCCGGGCATCGAACACCGAGTAATCCATGAGGGTGGCGCCGCCGGGGCCGACCGGCTCGAGCTGCTTGAGCCCGCCAAACCGGCTGCCGAGTCCGGCGGCGAGGACGACGAGCGTCAGAGGCATGAGATGGGGGTGGTGGGGTGTAAGCGAGAAGTGAGAAGTAAGAAGTGAGAAGTGAGAAGTGAGAAGTGAGCCATAGCAGCAAGGCCCTGACTTCTTACTTCTCACTTGTCACCTCTCACTTGTCGGTCACCGGTTCGGACCAAACAGCACCGCGTTGGTCAACAGCTTCGAGGGACCCCGCCAGAACCCCCGGTAGACCGGATTCTCCGCAAACAGGATGACCGTGCCGCTGCCCGAGGTCTCCACCGAGGCCCACACCGAGTTGCGCAGGTGCTTCTCGGTGTTTTCCGGCCAGGTGAATCCCGCGAGCGCAAGGTCGGCTCCGGTGAACACCACCGGGCTCGCGCCCTTTTCCGAAGGTTTGAACAGGCTCTGGGTTTCCATGAATACCGGCAGCTGATCCCGCTCGTAGCCCCCGGTGAGCCAGTGGGTGCGGTCGAGGGTGGCTCGGAAGATGGCTCCGGGGATGTACTCCGGCTTGTTGCCGCCCGCGGCCGTCGGTGAAGCCAGCGGCGGCGCCGGCCGCATGGCGTCCGTCACCGCGGTGTCCTTGGCCGCGGTAGAGTCGGGCACCAGCTCCTTCACGGTGGTCAGCTCGATTTCCTTCTTCCCCAGCAGATTCACCGCGCTGCCGAAGCCGATGACCGCGCCGCCCCCGTCCACCCACGCCTTGAGCTTGTGCGCGCCATCCTCCCCCAGCTCGCGGGCCATCGTCCCCGAGGATCCCGAGGGAATGATGATGACGCTGTAGTCCTCGAGGCTGGCCGAACCGATGTCGTCCAGGTTAACCGGCGTAACCGGGACACCGAGCTCCCGCTCGAAATAGAACCAGATCGAGCCGAAGGCGGTCTGATCCACTCCGTCGCCGGCCGCCAGGATGATGCGCGGACTCTTGAGCGGAGCGACCTCTTCGCTGCCGACTCCGACCTGGCCGGTGTCCGGGAAGGCCGATTGCACGGCCACCACCCGGGCCCCCGTTTCCCGGGCCAGCTGGGCGATCCGCTCGTGGATGCCCGGCGGATTGCGCTGAATCCGGACCACGAATGTGGTGCGCGGATAGGTTACGCCATCGGCCACCAGCGGACGGAGAGCGGCGTTCACCTTGAAGCCCTCGCGCAGCAGCCGCATGGCCAGACGGGTGGAGGCCTCGCTCTCATTGGTGAATACGTAGGCGGACTGGGCCCGCCCGGGCGGCGGCGCCGGAGCAAGCGAATCCGTGGTCCGGACCCGATCGCCCGTCACCGAGGTGACCTCGTCGGTCCACCAGGCGTCCAGGCCCAGGGTCAGCGGAAGCGACCAGGCGGTGACGTCATAGAACTCGTACCCTTCCTTCTCGACGTCCTCGCCCCGCAGCTGGTTGCGACGATAGGCCGCGATCTGCTTGCGTACGAAGCCGGAGTCGAACTGGGCCCGGGGCTCCAGCATCGTGGTCGCGAGCCGCGCCTCCGGCTGGGCCAGATCCACCACGTAGGTGCCGGGAGCAAAGGTCCGCCGGGCCGGGGCACCGCCCATGTAGGCGTTGGCCCGGACCGCGGTCCACGGCTGGCTCAGCCGGGTGACCTCGATCTCCTCGCCCGCGAGCCGGCGGGCCAGCCACAGCGCCCGGCCCGAGTCGGCGCCGGTGAACAGCACCCGCTTGAACGGCCGCTTCTGCACCTCCGCCATCCCGGTCACATGAAAGTCGTAGAAGTCCCGCAGCCGCTCCGCCCGGGTGCGGGCGGCGTAATCCAGCGTCGCGAGCGAGGCCACGTAGTGATGGGCGATGGCCATCTCGAAGGTCGTGTAGCTTCCGTCTCCCTTGCGCTTCTTGAGCTCGGGACCGCCGTCAGTCTCGAACGTCATGCCCAGGCCCCCCCGCATCGAGGGCCACATGTCGATGTAGCCGGGGTAGAAGAAATCGAAAACATCCCGCACGTAGTACTGCCAGCCGAAGCGATCGAAGGCCTGGGCGTTGTTCCTGCCAAACCGCTCGAACCAGTCGTAGGAGCGCTGCGGCAGATTCTGGTTGTGCGCCTGCGCCACCGGCGGGAAGAAGTACTGCGCCGTGGTGCTGTGCAGGTCGGCCACCACCTGGGGACGCCAGCGCACGTACACCGAGGCCAGGGCCTTGGACTCGAGCTGCGACTGAGCCAGGAGGTCCCGGTTCATGTCGAACCGGTAGTGGTTGTACCGGCCCCACACCGCCCACGGCTCGGTCTGCTCCACCGCCGCGGGATCGTCGCTCCCGACCGCGACCGAGTTGTACCAGGCGGCGAACCGCTCATGCCCGTCAGGGTTCTGCGACGGGTTGATCAGCACCACAGCCTGCTTGAGGATCTCGAGGGTGGCCGGCTCCTCCGAAGCGAGCAGCTGGTAGACGGTCTGCAGCGAGGCCTCGAACCCCGCCGGCTCGTTGCCGTGCACCGAATGGGTCAGCAGCACCGTCACCGGGGTACGCTCCGCCAGGGCGCGGGCGTCGGTCGCGCTGGTCCTCCGCGGATCCGCCAGCCGTCCCAGGTTGGAGCGGATCTCCTCCAGCCGCGCCAGGTTCTCCGGCGCGGAGATGACGAGCAGCCGCATCACCTTCCCTTCCGCCGTCCGGCCGATGACCTCGGTGCGCACCCGGTCGGGTGCCGCCTCGATCATCCGGTCCAGCGCCTGCTGCTGCTGGTGGTACATCGTCTGCTGTGAGCCGATCCGGTAGCCGAGCAGCGTCTCGGGCCGGGGCACCTGGGTGCGATAGGGGCCCCTGCTGTAGAAGTCGAATTCCTGAGCGGAGAGCAGGCTGGGCAGGAGGAGCAGGACGGAGAGCAGGCGCATGGGTGTAGGAGGCGTCAGGCGTTAGGCGTCAGGCGACAGGGCGACAAGGCGACAGGGCGACAAAGGCGACAAAGGCGACGAGGCGACAAAGGCGACGAGGCGACAGGGCGACAAGGCGACAACGCGACCAGGTCAACGTGGAACGCGGAACTCGGAACGTCTAGCTGGCGAGCTGGACCGGCTCGAGGCCGGTGCGATGCTGACGGCTCCACAGGTCCCAGGTTTCGGCCACCACCGCGCCGATGAGAAACACCAGGGCCGTGTAGTACAGCCAGATGACGAACAGGATGGCCGCGCCGGTGCTGGCATCCGCGGAGAAGCGGTTGACCACGGCGAGATGGAGGAGATACCACCCGTAGAGCCGCTTCGCCACCTCGAACAGTCCGGCGGTGAAGACCGACCCCGCGAACGCGGCCCCCCGGGGCAGGCGCCGGGGAGAGGCGTGACGGTACACCAGGTAGAACAGCGATACCGAGAACGCAAACGCGGCCGCTTCGGTGAGCAGCTGGCCCAGGCCGCTGACGAAGAACTTGAGCGCCGGGACCGTAGTGACCAGCTCGTTGCCGCGGCTGCTCACCATCTTGAGACCCGCCGAAAGCGCGGCGTTCGCGACGAGGAGCCCAACCGTCAGCACCACCATCATCATGTCCCGCAGCTTGCCCGTCAGGTAGGCGAGCACGAAGTGCCGGTCGCCGGGACGCCGGGGAGCGTCATATACCAGGGTGAGCGAGGTCCGGATGGAGGCGAACAGCCGGGTAGCGAACCACAGGAACAGCGGGAGGGCGTAGTACGAGACCGTCGCGCGGGCCTTGAGAAACCCCACGAGGAATCCCTCCACCCCTGCGAATGGCCCGGCGGCGTTGGGGGCCATGGCCGGAGGGACGAAGCGCTGGAACAGCTGCTGCAGGTCCTGGACGCTGGAGCCGGACGAAAGCCGAGCCACGTGGGTGAGCCCCACCAGCAGGAGCAGCAGGAAGGGAATCGCCGTGAGCAGGCCGTCGAAGGTCAGTGCACTGGCCAGAAACAGGATGTTGTGCCGGTCCGCCTGGTGCAGGGTGCGGCGGACGAAGGCCAGCCCACCGCGGATCCGTGCGGCCAGCACGCCCTCTTTCAGGCGACTGGCTCCTCTTCCTCGCCGGCAGTTGCGGTGGTCCGGCGCCGGGTGCGCGCCTCGGCCAGCCGCCGCTCCAGGTCGCTGCGGACCTCGTCCCGGGTATCCTCCCGGCGGCTCTTGCGCTCGGCCTTGGGCCGCTCGCTGGTAATCTTCTCCGACAGCTCGCCCACCTTCTCCTCCGCCAGCGCCCGCGCCTTGCGGAGCCGGCGCCGCAGTCCCCGGCGGGTCTCCTCCCCGCTCTGGGGGGCGAACAGGAGGCCCACCGCCAGACCAAGCAGCGCGCCGAACAGCATCGGCTTGAGGGCGCCCTCGCCCCGCTCCACGTAGACTACTTCGCGTTCTTCGTCGCGTGTCATGTCATTCTCCCGCTTCCGCGTCGTCCACCGCGGTCACCAGCGCGCGCTGGAGCGACGCGTGGGCCTGGTACGGCGCCTTGACGTATTTCTGCACGAGCGCCGCGGTACCCGTCACCTTCAGCTGCTCGAACAGGAAGTCGAATGTCTTCTCCAGCTCGGCCGCGATCGCCCCGCGCACCTCCGGCGGAAGCGACCAGACCTCCCCCTTGAACGGGCCGATGGCCTTCTTACGGGCCTTGTAATAGAACTGCTCCGGGGTGTCCCCCGCCTTCCGCTCGCCCTCGGCATTGGCATCGAGCCAGCGGTACATCCGTTCGCGCAGCTCGGCTGGCAGCGCCGGGCTGTCGAACACCAGACTCTGAAAATTCGTCGCCAGATGGATCTCGGCCGTCTCCAGCCGCGGAAAGTTCCCGAAGGCGTCGGGCGGCAGCGTGCTCGCGCCGTGCTGCACCGCGCCCGACATACCGTAATCCTCCCGCGCCGATTTCGACAGCGCCGCCAGCGCGTCCAGATCCAGCTTCACCTTGGCGATGGTCCCGTCCGGCAGCACCACGCCGCCGTGACTGGTTCCGGTCTGCACCGAGATCTTGGAGATCCCCTCAGGGCTGCCGTATTTCTTGAGCTCGGCGTTGTAGCCCTCCATGAAGGCCCTGAGCTCTTCCACCGTGCTGTTCTTGAAGCCCACCTCCCCGATCTCCGCGCCCACCGAAACCGAGACTCCTTCGGGCTCCCGATCCCGGATGAAGTGGGTGATCTCCGCGGCATGCTCGAAGTTGAGCCGCTGCTGCTCCAGCAGCGTGGACTTGGAAAGGTCCACCAAGGTCGAGGTATCCACATCGATGTTGTAGAACCCGGCCCCGATCTCTTCAGCGATGAGTTTCTTGACCTCACCGACCTCGCCCCGGGGATTGGCCTGGTACTTCTTGGCGTTCACCTGGCAATGGTCGCCCTGGATGAACACCGGGAGGGTCCAGCCTTCCCGGAGAGCCGCGGCCAGGATCACCGAGACGTACTCCGCCGGCCGCTGGTCGGTATAGGCGATCTCCGACCGGGCGATCTCCAGCAGGATGGCGCCGCCGTTTCGCTTCTTCGCGGCGCGGAAGATGGCCCGCGCCGTGTCGTAGGTCAGCATCCGAATGTTGATGGCGGGCACGGTGAAGCCACCGCACTCGCCCCGGCCGCGGGCGAAGTAGATCGGGGCGATCGATGTCGGCCGGGCGCCGGTGGCCTGGCCCAGTTCCCACAGAAGCCAGCGGGCAGCGTCTCGCTCCGGCGTCTCGCCGAATACCGCCTGCCACACAACCTTGTCGGTCGCCTCCGACTTGAGCCGGGCGGCGTCGGTCACCTTGACCGCGTCTCCCTGTTGCTGCACTGCGCCGCCGTACAGGGCGATGAGCTGGGCTCGGTGATCGGCCATAAGTGCCTGTCCGCTTGAGAGTTACGAAAGCTCTACCGCTCTAATGTAGACCCCGGCCGGCGGGCCGTCAAACTCGAGACGGTCGGGACGGACGAGACGGACGAGTCGGAGCAGAGGAGAGCTCAGGTCGAGGTAGTCTGATAAGGGGTCGACCGTCCCGACCGTCCCGACTGTCTCGTCCGTCCGCTCCATCAGCTACACCTCGTCTCCGCTCGGCAGCTCCAGGGGCTCACCGGTGTACCCCGGGCGACCCATCGCCGCGTAGGTGAGCTTCTTCCCCAACTCGACGCCGGGCTGGTCAAAGGGGTCGACACCATACCACACCCCCGCGTACCCGGTGGCGATCTGAAAGAACATGATGACCTCACCGATGGCCGCGGCGGATAGCTCCGGGAGGTGAAGGGAGCAGTTCATCCGCCCCATCCGGGCCAGCGCGGCCGCTGTCGCCTGATATTCGGCCTGCAGCAGGCCGCCCAGGGTGTGTCCCGGCAGATAGGCGAGATCCGCGGGCAGCGATGTGCCGGGCGGGATGGTGACGTCCTCGGCAAAGCGGTCCACCGCCATGAAGGTGATCACCTTGTCGTACGGCCCTTCCATGAACAGCTGCACCTGACTGTGCTGGTCGGTGGCGCCTACCGCTCCGACCGGCGTGGGGCCGAGGTTGACGGCCTGCCCGCGGCGGTCGCGCGCCTTCCCCAGGCTCTCGGCCCACAGCTGCCGGTACCACTCGGCCAACTCCCGCAGCCGGTCGCTGTACGGCATCAACACGTGCACCCGGCCTCCGAGGGTAGTATCCGCCGCCCAGTGCAGGCCAGCGTACAGCGCCGCGGGGTTCTGTCTCAGGTCATCATGCTCCGCCCGCGCCAGCGCCTCCCGGGCGCCGCCGAGCAGCGCCTCGATATCGATTCCGACCAGGGCCGCGGGCAGCAGTCCGACCGGCGAGAGCACGCTGAATCGTCCGCCGACGTCGGGCGGCACCTCGAGCGCGGCGATCCCGTCGCGCTGGGCGATCTCGCGCAGGGCGCCCTTCGCCGGATCGGTCGTAAACACCAGATGGCGGGTGGCCGCCGGCCCCAGGGCCTCCTCCAGCCAGCTTCGCACCACCAGGTACTGGGCCATCGTCTCCGCGGTCCCGCCCGACTTGCTGATGACGTTCACCAGGACTCGACGCGGATCGATTCGGCGGAGCGCCTCGGCCACGCTGGTGGGATCGACGTTGTCGAGCACGGTCAGGCGGGGAAAGAAGTCCCGCCCCTCGTCGTCCAGCTCGTTCCAGGCCGGCCGGCGCAGCGCGCTGAGTAGCGCCCTGGCGCCCAGCGCCGACCCGCCGATCCCCAGAACCAGCACGTGGTCGAACGCCTGACCCACCCCCTCGGCAAACCGCCGGATGGTCTGCACCGCCTGGGGCTGGTTGCCCAGCCCGTAGAAGCCGTACTCCCCCTGGGTCCGCCGACGCCGGACCTCGGCCTGGACATCGCCGAACCGGCGGGCCAGCTCCGCCAGGCGGCCCCGCGGGATACCGTGTTCGCCGTCGAGCCGGTCGGAGAACAGGCGGCCGTAGTGGAACTTCATCCGCTCACCTCGATCGTGAGTCCGTCGTAGGCTGGGCTGATTCCGGGCGGGAGCTGTCCCGCCAGCTCCGCATGCCCGGTCTCGTGGGTCAGATGGGTGAGGAAGGTCTGCTCCGCGCCAATGGCCTGCGCGGTCTCGATCGCCTCGCCGATCGAAAGGTGGGTCGGGTGCTGCCGCCACCAGAGCGCGTTGAGCGCCAGCACCTTGAGACCCGTGAGCTGGCGCCGGGCTGCCTCGGGCACCGCCTTCACGTCGGTGAGGTACGCCACCGGACCGAAGCGATAGCCGAACACCCGGACGAAGCCGTGCTCGAACGCGAGCGGGAGGACCGGGATACCGGCGATCTGCAGCTCGACTCCGGGCTCCACCGGACAGAGCTCGAGCTGGGGTTTGGAGGTCCCCTCGAAGGCCCGGACTTCGTCGTTGAAGATGTAGCCGAATCCGTTCCGGATCTTGTCCAGGCCTTCCGCCGGGCCGTAACAGCACAGCGACCGCCCGTGTCGCACCGAGAACACTCGCAGGTCGTCGATGCCGTTGGTGTGGTCGGCGTGCTCGTGGGTGTAGAGCACGGCATCCACCCGGGAGATACCCGCCCGAAGCAGCTGCAGCCGAAGCTCGGGCGGAGTATCGATCAGCAGGGTTCCCTCACCCGCCTGCAGCAACGCGCCGGAGCGCGTGCGTCGGTCCCGCGGATCGGCAGACCGGCAGACCGCGCAGCTACACCCGATCTGCGGAACTCCGAAGGAGGTGCCCGTGCCGAGGAAAGTGAGCCGCATCTTGAGCCTTCAGGAGTCAGCCGTCGGCTGTCGGCCACGATCCATCGGCTGACGGCTGATGACTGGCGGCTTCACAGGGCCTCGATCTTCAGCAGGTTCGTCGTTCCCGGCACGTCGAACGGCACGCCGGCGGTCACCACCACCCGCTCGCCCGGCTGCGCCAGGCCGCGCGAGAAGATCTGCTGCCGGCCGGCATTGAGCAGGGTATCGTAGTCGCTGGCATGCGGGGTCAGCACCGCGACGGTGCCCCAGACCAGCGAGAGCTGGCGCCAGGTCTCCGGCTCGGGTGTCGCGGCCACGATCGGGACGTTGGGCCGGTAGGTCGCCACCTTCCGGGCGGTGAAGCCGCTGCTGGTGAAGCAGAGGATCAGCGGACAGTGGAGCAGGTCTGCCGCGGCGCACACGGCAACTCCGATCGCATCCTCCGTACGGGCGGGCTGGCCCGCGCCCGGGCGGGGGTGCAGATCGTCGTCGGTGCCACGCGAGCGGCGACCGACCGCGGCATCGAATGCGGCGCTCCGGCCCTGGCGGTGCGATTCCATCTCCCGCGCGATCCGGTCCATCGCCCGCACCGCCTCCACCGGATACTTGCCCACCGCGGTCTCGGCCGAGAGCATTACCGCATCGGTCCCGTCGAGAATGGCATTCGCCACGTCCGAGGCCTCGGCTCGGGTGGGTACCGGCGCATGGACCATGGACTCGAGCATCTGCGTGGCGGTGATCACCGGCTTGCCGTGCAGGTTGGCTTCGCGGATGATCCGCTTCTGCATCAGCGGCACTTCCTCGAACGGCAGCTCCACCCCGAGGTCTCCGCGCGCCACCATGATCGCGTCGGCCGCTTCCAGAATGCCGCACAAATCCCGGAGCGCGGTATCCTTTTCGATCTTGGCGATGAGCTTGATGCTCCGCGGCACGAGCCGCCGGAGCGCTTCCATGTCGGCGGCCTTTCGCACGAACGACAGCGCGATGTAGTCCACCCCCGCCGCCACCGCCTCCACCACGTCCTCCCGGTCCTTGTCGGTGAGCGCCGGCGCGCTCACATCGACACCGGGAAGATTCATCCCCTTGTTCGACCTGAGTTCGCCGCCGTATTCCACGGTGGCCTTCACCCGGTCGGCAGTGACGCCGCGTACCCTGACGGCCAGCAGGCCGTCGTCCAGCAGGACCCGCGCGCCCTCGCGGACGTCCCGGGCAAGGGCGGCGTAGGTGGTCGGAATCTCGCCCGGCCCGGCATCCTCCTCCGGGGCGAAAGTGATCAGCTGGCCCGGCTCGAGCTGGATCGGACTCTCCAGCCTGCCTACCCGGATCCGCGGCCCCTGCAGGTCGAGCAGCAGGCCGATCGAGTCGCGCCGCTGATCCCTCACCTGCTTGACCAGCGACATCCATTCCTGGCGGAGCTCGGGAGTTCCGTGCGACGCATTCACCCGCACGACATTGACCCCCGCATCGAGCAACGCATGCATCTGGTCCGGCTTGGCCCACGACGGGCCGAGCGTTGCGACGATCTTGGTATGGCGGATGGCGGAGGCGGGCACGGGATTCCTGGAGGAAGGTCGACGGGGAGTCTAATCTGGGAACCGGAGGGATTGAAGGACGGGCGGCGAGTCATTCCCTCCGATAGACGGCCACGCCTCCCACCACGGTGAGTTCCACCCGTGACTCGCCGAACACGGTCGCATCACCGCGCAGCACGGAGGGGTCCACCTCCCAGGCCACCAGGTCCGCATCACTCCCCGGAACCAGGCGGCCCCGGCGCCCGCCGACCCCTGCGGCAACGGCATTGCCCTCGGTGTATGCCCGTACCACCTCCTCGAAGCTCAGCCGCTCCTCCGGCTGCCAGCCATCGGCGAAGCTCCCGTCGATCCCGACTCGGCCCATTGCCGCAATCACCCCCTGGCGCGGGTCGAGCGGGACCACCGGCACATCGCTTCCGAACGCGAGGACCGCCCCCCGCTGCAGCAGGCTCTGAAAGGCAAAGGCGCCGCGGGTGCGCCTGCCCCAGCGCTCCTCTGCCAGAGCGACATCCCCAGGCAGGTGCGCCGGTTGCATGGACGCGACAATGCCCGCCCGACCCGCCCGCTCCAGGTCCTGCGGGTGGATGCACTGGAAGTGCTCGATTCGATGCGGCAGAGTCGCGACAGGCACCCGCTCGAGCAGATCGAGCGCCCGGCGCACGGCGGCATCGCCGATCGCGTGGATGGAGCAGGCCAGGCCTCCCGCCGCCGCCTGCTCGACTGCTGCCCGCGCCTCCGTCTCCGTGGCGAGCGGCATACCGCTGTCCCGGCCGTCCTCGTACGGTTCGAGCATCCAAGCCGTCCGGCTTCCCAGGCTGCCGTCGAGGAAGATCTTCACGCCCCCAAGGGTGAGCCATTCGCTGCCCTGTCCACTCCTCACCCCGTGGGAAAGGAGCGACGAGAGCTGCGCCACAGGGGGGGAAAAGAGCACCCGGAGGCGTAGGCCCCCCTCAGCCTCCAGGGTCCGGAAGGCCCGCAGCACGTCCGGCCCTTCGACGTCGTGAATCCCGGTGAGCCCCAGCCGGTGCGCCACCCCCTGGGCGTCGCGCACTGCCCCCAGCAGATCAGCGGCCGCAGGGACGGGCAGGACCGTGGTAATCAACTGGGCAGCGCGCTCGAGGAGCAATCCAGTGGGGTCCCCCAGCCCATCCCGGACGATGCGTCCGCCGGGAGGATCGGGCGTGTTCCGGTCGATCCCGGCTGCCAACAAGGCAGCCGAGTTGGCCCAGGCCGCGTGAATGTCGATGGACTCGAAGAACGCGGGGCCGGCAGCTACACGGTCCAGCGACCACCGGTCGGGTGGTGCTTCCCACCGATTGGCGTCCCAGCCGTGGCCCAGGATCCACCCCTGTTCCGGAACCCCCATGGCCACCCGCCGCACCGCCTCGTCACGAGTCTGCGCGCCGGCCAAGCGGACCCGGCGCCGCCCCAGTGCCCACATCCCGAAGTGAGTGTGGCCGTCTACGAACCCCGGGGTGACGATGGCGCCTGGGAGGTGGTAGCGGGGCACCCTGGTCGGCACGCGCCGCTCGAGGTCCTCCGCCCGGCCTACGGCGCGAACCCTGCCCTCCTGCCACCAGACGGCATCCCCGGCAACACCGGGGACGAGACTCATGACGGTGTGGGCGCGTATGAAACCGCTGTTGGGAGAGGAGTCGGCGGGCGGCACGCCCCAATCATAGCCCGCGCGGAACGGCCGGGCTATTCCGGGCAGTTGTCGATACGTGACGAAGCGGCCGCAATGCAAATTGTCAACACTGCGCAGGCGACCTCAAGTCGACCCGTCGGCTGACTAGGTCAAGTCACCCACGGCTGTGGATTCCGGTCCTTATCCACATGTGGAATGGGAAAAGTGCGCTGAAACGGTCCAAAGACCCAAGTCCTAGAAAGAGCTACGGGCTTCCCTGCTTTTCCACTTGAAGTCGATCAGCTAACCACATATTCCACAATGAGAAAAAGCCGCCGTCGGATGTTGAAAATCCCACTAGCGACAGTGTCGCCAGTGCCCTGTTAAGTATGCACAAAGTGTGTATACAGCGCCGGAAAGCGGCGGACCCAGCGCCGTCAACGTTCGATTGGAGATTACCTGGCGGCTCAACGTGTGGGCTGGGCGCTGCTTGGGTTCTCGAGGAGGTTGCAGGCTGAGGCCGGAATGTTATCCACAGACCAGCCGCGCCGCACACCGTGGCCCTAACGATCGAAGCTGACTGTCCCCTTCCCTTGAGACAGTATCGGACTCAACAGCCGGATGGGTGAACGGTTCAGCGCCTTGGCCAGCCCACGCTTGCCGGTGATTCGAAGCGCCCCTGCCATTGCCGCCACCTCTCCGGGCTGGAAGTTGAACCTCACCGTCCACAGGGCCTTGTTGTTCCCCATGTAGGCGCCCGTCTGGCTGCGGGTGCCCACGGTCAAGGTCGAGTCCTGTCGCGGGTGCCCGATGAAGGCGATGGTAGCTCCCTCCAGCTTCAGCAGGAACTGCTGGTCATCGCTCTCCTTGACCGGGAGCAGATCGATATCGACCCGGTCGATGGGAACCTGACGGACCTGCATTGCCCGCTGCAATCCGGAGCTGTTGGTAGCCAGGACCCGGAGCGACACCCGCCCGCTGTCCGGTCCGCTCCCTTCGGCGGTTGCCGCCGAGACCCCCCAGTACAGCAGGGCGATCGGGCGCCCTCCGTCGCCCCTGTCAAATCGGCGGCCGTCGACAAAGATCACCTCGGCAACGTAGGTGCACAGTTCTGCCGGGGTCCAATCGGCATACTGCGGCTCATCCGCAACCACCCGGCGTACCGCGGTTGGCAGGCCGGTCGCCTCATGGGCCGGGACGAGCCGATGTCCCCTCGCCAGATCCTGTACTGCGGTCGTGGGCTCCATCAGGAAATGGATGCACCAGCCAGCCTTGGGCGTGCCCACCTCCCAGGTGATCGAGGTGGCAGAGGGCCCTCCCTCCTGCGCGGATACGGCCGCGCTCGGGCTGGACAGCAGCAGGCCGACCAGCCCGGGCAGAAGCGTCCCGGGGGGGACCCGGAGAGGGCGCATGGAGGCTCCTGGGGCTCAGGCCCCGCGACGAGCAGTCCGAACGGCGGATTTGAGACGCGAGTAGGCCTTCGGATCAAGAGCGCCGAAGCGGAGATCGGTATAGCTCACCCGGCCGGTCGGGTCGATCACG
>Ga0326726_10000132_pt1 | contig 70446 bp, 67 predicted proteins | sample MHFenrmetagenome_2_FD_207603 | JGI IMG/M metagenome (GOLD analysis project Ga0326726, IMG submission 207603) | Lab enriched peat soil microbial communities from Michigan Hollow, Ithaca, NY, United States - MHF15MN | ecosystem: Environmental > Terrestrial > Soil > Wetlands > Peat | place: USA... | reverse complement strand
GGTGTACCAGTTCATGTTGTTCTGGATCGATGGCATGACCGGGCATCCCATCACCAACTATGCACGCTGGCTTCCGGCGTTCACCGGCGCGGCTCTCTGGCCCTTCTTCGCCGGCCTGCTCGGCAATGCTTACCAGCGCACCTGAAGCACCGTGAGCAATCGCGTCCGCATCAAGGATCACTGGGCCGAGCAGCGTATGTTCCTGCGGCGCACGATCGCGGCCGGTACCGTGATGGCGCTGCTGATCGCCGCAGTGCTCAGCAAGCTCGTGCAACTGCAGGTGGTCCGCCACGATTATTACGTCGATCTCTCGCAGGGCAACCGGGTGCGCGTCGAGGCGGTGCCCCCGAATCGTGGGCTGATTCTGGATCGCAACGGTCTGGTGCTGGCGGAAAATCTGCCCGCCTACCAGCTCGAGCTGACGCGCGAGCAGGTTGCCGATGTCGATGGCTCCCTCAAGGCGCTGGTCGACCTGGGGCTCGTGCTGAGCGATGACGTCGATCGCTTGAAGCGGCTGATCCGTTCTCGTCCCCTGTTCGAGGCGGTGCCGATCCGTCTGCAGTTGACCGACGAGGAAGTGGCGCGCTTTGCGGTGCGCCGCCACGACATGCCCGGCATCGACATCCGCACCCGTCTTACACGCCACTATCCGTACGGAGCGGTCGCGGTGCATGCGCTCGGCTACGTGAGCGCCATCAGTGAGCAGGACCTGCCGCACATCGATGCCCGCGAGTACGCGGGCACGACGCTGATCGGCAAGGTGGGTGTCGAAGCCTCCTACGAGCGCGAGCTTCATGGGTCACCCGGCTTCCGGCAGATCCTGGTCAATGCCCAGGGCCGGCCGATGGAAGGTGAGAGTCCGCTGCGCGCCGACCTGTCGTCGAAGACGGCCCTTTCCGGCAACGACCTGATCTTGAGCCTCGACCTGCGTGCGCAGCAGGCTGCGGAAGAAGCACTGGCGGGCAGACGCGGCGCCGTCATCGCCATCGATCCGGCCAATGGCGACGTTATCGCCTTCGCAAGTGTGCCCGGATTCGATCCCAACGGGTTCGCCCGCGGCCTGAGCCGCGCCGAATACGCCGCGCTCGAAGACAGCATCGATCGACCACTGTTCAACCGCGTGCTGCGCGGCGCCTACCCGCCGGGCTCGACGATCAAACCGGTGATGGCGCTCGCCGCGCTTAGCTATGCGGTCGTTGATCCTGAGCAGGTGCGCTACTGCCGGGGCTTCTTCACGCTGCCCGGAAGCAGCCGCCGTTACCGTGACTGGAAGCCGGAAGGCCATGGCTGGGTGAACCTGCGGGAAGCGGTCGCGCAGTCCTGCGACACCTACTTCTATGGCGTCGCGCAGGCTCTCGGGATCGATCGCATGGCTGCCTTCCTCACCAAGTTCGGTCTCGGCCAGCGCACCGGCATCGACATCGACGGTGAAAAGCCCGGACTCGTTCCCTCGCGCGAGTGGAAGGAGAGGACCTTTCCACGCGAGGGCGAACGCGTCTGGTTTCCCGGCGACACCGTCATCCTCGGTATCGGACAGGGCTACATGCTGGCGACCCCGCTGCAGCTCGCGCACGTTGCCAGCCTCATTGCCGGGCACGGCACGACCTTCCAGCCACGCCTCGTGACGGCAGTGCGCAATGCACGCACTGGCGAGGTTCGGCGGCTGCCGCCGAAGCCTTCGCCCGCGGTGGACCCGGACGAAGGCTCACACTGGCAGCGTGTCGTCGATGCGATGGTCGCCGTAATGAACTCCGCGCATGGCACGGCGCGCGCGACGGCGGTCGGCTCGACCTACCAGATCGCGGGCAAGACTGGCACCGCGCAGGTGTTCTCGGTCGGGCAGAGCGAGAAGTACAACGAGAAGGAAGTCGAAGAGCGCATGCGCGATCACGCGCTGTTCATCAGTTTCGCGCCGGCCGATGCGCCGCGCATCGCGGTGGCGGTGCTGGTCGAGAACGGTGGTCACGGCGCCAGCGTTGCCGCACCGGTGGCGCGCAAGGTCATGGATGCGTATCTTCTTCCGCAAGCTCCCGCCTCATGATCTACGACGACCTGCAACCCTCGACCGCGCGTCGCACGCTCACCGCCTCGACGCGTCTGCTCGGGAAGCTCCGGCTCGATGGGCCGCTGCTGCTCGCGATCAGCGCCACCGCGGTCTTCGGACTCGTGATCCTGTACAGCGCCTCGGGCGAGAACTTCGCGCTGACCCGCGGTCAGTTCCTGCGCATGTGCCTTGGGCTCGTGCTCCTGGTGCTGCTGGCGCAGGCGAGCCCGAAGTACCTGCGCATGTCCGCGCCCTGGATCTACGCGCTGGGGATCGTGCTGCTCGTGATCGTCGCGGTGATCGGTGACGTCGGCAAGGGCGCGCAGCGCTGGCTCGACCTCGGGATCCTGCGCTTCCAGCCATCGGAGATCATGAAGCTGGCCGTGCCGATGGCTTGCGCATGGTTCCTGCACGAGCGGCCGTTGCCGCCTGATCTCAAGGTGGTACTGGTCCTCGCATTGCTGGTGCTTTTTCCCGTTGGCCTCATCGCCGAGCAGCCAGACCTGGGAACGGCGCTCCTGATCGGCGCGGCGGGAGTGTTCGTGGTGCTGCTCGCCGGACTGCGGGTGCGCGTCATCGTCGGCACCCTGGCCCTGCTCCCGGCCCTGGCCTGGCTCGGCTGGGGTCTGATGCACGACTATCAGCGCCGGCGCGTGCTGACCTTTCTCACGCCGGAGAGCGACCCGCTCGGCGCCGGCTACCACATCATCCAATCGCAGATCGCACTCGGCTCCGGTGGCGTGTTCGGCAAGGGCTGGATGAACGGCAGCCAGGCGCAGCTCGAGTTCCTGCCGGAGCGCTCGACCGATTTCATCTTTGCAGTGGCGGGCGAGGAATTCGGGCTCATCGGCCTGATGCTGCTCGTCGGCCTGTACCTGTTCATCATCGGTCGCGGCATGTACCTCGCGATGCAGTGCCAGGACACGTTTTCGCGTCTGGTCGCCGGCAGCATCAGCCTGACGTTCTTCGTCTATGTGTTCGTGAACGCGGGCATGGTGAGCGGGCTGCTGCCGGTGGTCGGCGTGCCGCTGCCGCTCGTCAGTTACGGCGGCACTTCCATGGTGACCCTCATGGCGGGTTTCGGTATTCTCATGTCGCTCCACTCGCATCGCAAACTCGTGGGGTCGTGAACCGACCCGCACGGATGCCGTAGACCTGCATCGATGGCCTCAGCTCCAGCGCGTGTCGCGTTCCGCGCCTGCATCACCTGCCTGCTCCTGGTCGCGGCGGTCAGCGCCGATGAGCCACCGATGGCGATCGACCCGGCGCGTCCGACGGTGCAGGCCTTCATCGCCCACATGAGTGCGCAGTACGGCTTCGCCGCTGCCGAGCTCGCTCAGCTCCTCAGCCAGGCAAAGGTCCAGCCGGGAATTCTCGATGCGATAGCGCGACCGCCTGAGCGCACGCTCGCCTGGTACGAGTACCGCACGCGCTTTCTCACCGAACAGCGCATCGCGGACGGCGCCCAGTTCTGGTCGGAGCACCGCGAGCTGCTCGATCAGACCGCACAACGCTACGGCGTGGCGCCGCAGTATCTGGTCGCCATTCTCGGAGTCGAGACCTCGTACGGCCGTATCACGGGGCGCTACCGCATTCTGGATGCACTCGGCACGCTCGCGTTCGAGTATCCGCCGCGCGCCGACTACTTCACCAATGAGCTCGAGCAGTTTCTGCTGCTCGCGCGCGAGGAATCGCTCGACGCGGTCGCCGCCCTCGGTTCATATGCCGGGGCCATCGGCGCCCCACAGTTCATGCCGGGGAGCCTGCGACGCTACGCCGTGGATGCCGATGGCGACGGCAAGCGCGATCTATGGTCGGACTGGGCCGACATTCTCGCCAGCGTCGCCAATTATTTTCGGGTGCACGGCTGGCAACCCGATGGCACGGTGCTCGTCGACGTCGACATCGACCAGGAGCACGCACACGACCTGGACTCGCGGCCGCAGACGCTCAGCGAGACCATTGCCTCGCTGAAGGCGAAGGGCGTCGGGTTCCGCGAGACTCTGCCGGACGATGCGCCCGCGATGCTGATCGCGGCGGACGAGGCCGACGGAGTGCATTTCCGGGTCGGGCTGAACAACTTCTACGTCATCACCCGCTACAATCGCAGCCCGCTGTACGCGATGGCGGTATACGAGCTTGCCAACCGGGTACGCGAGCGCGTCTTCAGCGATGAGCCGCCGGGCTGACAGAGCGGCGCTCGTCATCGCGCTGCTGCTGCTGGCGGCCTGCAAGGCGACGCCGCCGCGCCCTGCACGACCAGCCGTGCCGGTGCCGCCGCCACCCGCGGATGTCACCAGGGTCCCCGATGCAGTACCGCGCCCCGAGCCTCGCAGTCGCAACGGCAATCCACCCTTCTACGAGGTGGATGGACGGCGCTATTTCGTGCTCGGCTCGAGCGGAGGCTACCTGGAGCGCGGCGTCGCGTCCTGGTACGGGCCCGATTTTCACGGCGGTCGCACCGCGACCGGCGATACCTACAACATGTATGCGATGACCGCCGCCCACAAGACGCTGCCGCTGCCCTGCTACGTGCAGGTGACGAACCTCAGCAATGGCCGCAGCGTGGTCGTGCGCGTCAACGACCGGGGCCCCTTCGTCGCCAATCGGCTCATTGACCTTTCTTACTCGGCCGCCGCGCGGCTCGACATGATCCGCGACGGCACCGCGCTCGTCGAAGTGCGCAGCGTCGAGGCGCAGGCCACCGCAATGCCAATGCCACCGACGCCCCCGCCGACAGCCGTGGCGAAGGTCGACACACTCTACGTGCAGGCGGGCGCATTCGCCGACCCGGCCAATTCCGAGCGGTTACTGCAGAAGTTACGCGCTGCCGGTATCGGCCCGGCTTTCGTGCGCAATGATCCGGTCGGCGGCAAGGTGCTGTATCGCGTGCGCGTCGGGCCGGTGCCCTCGGTCGCGGAGTTCGATCGCCTGGTCGAGGAGTTGAGGGGCGTCGGCGTCGAAGACGCGCGGCTGGCCGTCGATTGACGGCTCCCGCCCGCGTCGACAAACCGGCTACACTGCTTTCTTTAACGGTTCGAAGCTTCACGATGAAACGGCTGATTCTCCCCCTCGCGGGCCTGCTCCTGACACTGAATACCTCGTACGCGGCCGACGTGCCGGTGCCGCCTCCGCCGGCGCTCAAGGCGCGCAGCTATGTCCTCGTCGATCACGACAGCGGCCAGGTCCTCGCCGAGAGCAATGCGGACGAGCGCATGGAGCCGGCCAGCATCACCAAGCTGATGACCGCCTATGCGGTGTTTCATGCGCTCAAGGAAGGCAAGCTCACGCTCAAGGAGAACGTTACGGTCAGTGAGCACGCCTGGCGGGCCGAAGGATCGCGCACCTTCGTGCAGGTCGGCACGCAGGTTCCGGTCGAAATACTGATCCAGGGGATGATCGTGCAGTCCGGCAACGATGCCACCATCGCGCTCGCGGAACGCCTCGGCGGAACCGAGGACACCTTCGCCGCGCTGATGAACAGCTACGCGCAGCAGCTCGGCATGAAGGGCTCGCACTTCGTCAACAGCACGGGCCTCCCTTCGCCCGAGCACTACATGACGGCACGCGACATGGCAATCCTGGGCTCCGCCATCATCCGCGAGTTCCCCGACTACTACCGTTGGTACTCGCAGCGCGAGTTCACCTGGAACAATATCAAGCAGGAAAACCGCAACGGCCTGCTCGATCGCGACCCGAGCGTCGATGGCATCAAGACCGGCCACACGGAGTCGGCCGGCTACTGTCTCGTGACTTCCGCCAAGCGCAACAACATGCGCCTGATCTCGGTGGTGCTGGGGACGGCCTCGATGAAGGCGCGCGAGGACGCGAGCCAGGCGTTGATCAACTATGGCTACACGTTCTACGAGACTCGCAAGCTCCGCGCAGCGGGCGAGTCCCTGAAGTCAGTGCGCGTATGGAAGGCGGCGTTCAGCCCCGCCGACGTCGGCCTGCGCCGCGATCTTTACGTCACGGCACCGCGTGGACAGTTCGACAAGCTCACGACCACGCTCAGCGTCGAGTCGAAGCTGATTGCACCGCTCGCGGCCGACAAGCCGATCGGCACGCTCAAGGTATCGCTCGGCGACCGCATCCTCGAGCAACGCAGTGTCTACCCGTTGCGCGCGGTGCCACAGGGCGGGTGGTGGACGCGCATGCTGGACAGCATCCTGCTCTGGTTCGAGTGATGGCTGAGCCGCTGCCGATCGCCTATCTCAATGGCGAGTTCGTGCCGCTGCGGGCGGCGCGTGTCTCGCCGCTCGACCGGGCCTTTCTCTACGCCGACAGCGTGTACGAGGTGATGCCGGTCTTTGGCGGCCGCGTGTTTCGTTTTCGCGAGCACTTCGACCGGCTCGACCGCAGTCTCGGTGAACTGCGCATGCGTCCCGTCTACTCGCGTGCGCAGTGGGCCCAGGTCTGCGATGGCCTGATCGAACGCAACGGCGGCGGCGACATGTACCTGTACGTCCAGGTCTCGCGTGGCGCGGAGTTCGGCCGCAACCATGCTCCCCTGCCCGACATCGAGCGCACCGTGTTTGCTTTCGCCTCCGCCCTGCCGGAGCTGACGCGCGCGCGCCTCGAAGAGGGCGTAGCGGCGGTGACCGCCGAGGACACGCGTTGGTCACGTTGCGATATCAAGTCGACGGCATTGGTCGCCAACGTGATGCTCAAGCAGCTCGCGATCGATGCGAACGCGACCGAGGCCATCCTGCTGCGCGACGGGATGCTGATGGAAGGCGCCTCGACCACCGTACACGTCGTCGTGGGCGGAGAGATCCGCACGCCGCCCAAGTCGCACAGCATTCTTCCGGGCACCACGCGCGACGTCGTCAGCGAGCTCGCCGCGCGCGGCGGCATTCCCTTCCGTGCCGCACCGGTGAGCGTCACCGAGCTCAGGAAGGCCGAGGAAGTGTTCATTGCCGCCGCCACGATCGGCACCCTCGCCGTCACCCGGCTCGACGGCCACCCGGTCGGCGCCGGCGTTCCGGGACCGGTCTGGAAACGGGTGCACGCCGCGTTCGAGGCCTACAAGCACGAGCTCGCCGGCACCCCCGCCTACTGAGCCTGGCGCCAGCCGATGCCCGACGTGTTCGAATTCCCGTGCGAATTTCCGATCAAGGTCATGGGTCGTGCGAGCGCAGACTTTCGCCGCCTCACGCGCGCGATCGTGGAGCGTCACGCCGGTGTGCTCGGAGAGAACCAGGTCGCGGAGCGTCTCAGCAAAGACGAGAATTTCATCTCCCTCACTTTCACGATTCGCGCGTCCAGCCGCGAGCAGCTGGATGCGCTGTACCGGGAGCTCACGGCGTCCGAGGAGGTGTTGATCGCGCTATGAACACGCTCGTGTGCTGGAAGTGCGGAGCCTCGCTCGCGGCGATGACCTTGCCGCTGCGACGTCTGGAAGAGTGCAAGGCCTGCGGTGCCGAGCTCCATGTCTGCCGCATGTGCGTCGACTATGACACGGCGGTCGCAAAAAGCTGCCGTGAGCCGATTGCCGAAGAGGTGAAGGAGAAGGAGCGAGCCAACTTCTGCGACTATTTCAAGCCCCGCCCGGATGCCTACCGTCCGCGCGATACCGCAGCTGAGCAGCAATCGCGTGTGGCGCTCGGTGCGCTGTTCGGCGACACGGCCGGCAGCGCCGGCCCACAGCCGGCGGCGGACGCTTCACGAGCGAAGCTCGAAGAATTGTTCAGAAAGAAGTAATGGGCGCCGTCCCGCCATAGAGACGGCGCACGAGGATTGCTTCCAGCTGCGCCGCGACCTCTGCGAAATCCGTCATCCCGGCCAGATCGTCGAGCCGCACCACTTCAAGCCCGGCGTAGCCGCAGGGATTGATGCGCGTGAACGGCTGCAGATCGTTGCGGACATTGAGAGCAAGGCCGTGATAGCTGCAACCGCGCCGCACGCGCAGGCCGATGCTCGCAAGCTTGCGTCCCGCAACGTATACCCCGGGTGCATCACGTCGCGCCGCAGCTTCGATGCCCAGCCCGGCACACAGCTCGATGACCGAATCTTCGAGGCAGCTCACCAGGTCACGGATCCCGAGGCGCGTGCGTTTCAGATCGAGCAGCGGATAGACGACGAGCTGACCCGGACCGTGATAGGTCACCTGCCCGCCGCGATCCACGGATACCACGGGAATCTCTCCGGGCGCGAGCACGTGCTCGCGCCGGCCGTTGAGTCCGAGCGTGAAGACCGGCGGGTGCTCCAGAAACCAGATCTCGTCCGGAGTCGACGCATCGCGCGACTCGGTGAAGCGCTGCATGTCGCGCCAGGTGGGCTCGTACTCGACGAGTCCGAGCCGGCGCACCACAGGCCCGAGATCGCCGGCGCTCATCGACGGGATGACTGCGGCGTGCATCTTTCAGCCTGAGGCCGCGGACGGCACGCTCAGCCCCGCGTTGTTGCGTTCGAGCGCGCGCTCGGCGCGATAGCTCGAGCGCACCAGCGGTCCGGAGACGACTTCAAGAAATCCGAGCTCCAGACCCCGGGTGCGATAGGCCGCGAATTCCTCGGGGGTCACGAAGCGCTCAACCGGAAGATGATTCACCGTCGGCCGCAGGTATTGACCCAGCGTCACGATGTCGACGCCGGCATCGCGCAGGTCCTGCAGCGTCTCGAGGATCTCGGCTTCGCTCTCGCCGAGACCCAGCATCAGGCTGGTCTTGGTAAGCACCGCTGACTTGTAGCGCTTCGCATGCGCCAGCACTGCGATCGTCTGCTCGTAGCCCGCGCGCGCATCCCGCACCGGATGCGTGAGCCGGCGCACGGTCTCGACGTTCTGTGCAAAGACATCGACGCCGGAATCGATCACGGTTTGCACGTCCGCCAGTACGCCCTGAAAGTCCGGCGTCAGCGCTTCGACGGCCGTGCCCGGGTTCACCGCCTTGATGGCACGCACGCACGCGGCGTAGTGCGCCGCCCCGCCGTCGGCCAGATCGTCCCGATCCACCGAAGTGAGCACCACATACTTGAGCCGCATCAGGCTCACAGAGCGCGCCACGTTCGCGGGCTCCTCCGCGTCGAGCCAGCCGTGCGGATTGCCCGTGTCGACCGAGCAGAAGCGGCACGCGCGCGTGCACACCGCACCCATCACCATGATCGTCGCCGTGCCGGCATTCCAGCACTCACCGATGTTCGGGCACTTGGCCTCTTCGCACACCGTGCTCAGGCGATGCGCCCGCACGATCTGGCGCACGGCATCGAATGCCACGCCACTCGCGAGCGGCGCCTTGAGCCACCTGGGCTTGCCCCCTAGCGCACTACGATCGTTCGCGCCCTGGGACTTCACACCATCCTTGATGGCGGTGAAGCCTTGCGGCGTGCGGTATTTCTCGCCGCTGCGGATGCGCTCGCCCGGTTGCGCGATGGGAATGCCTTTGAAATCGGACATGGTCTGAAGCTTGCTTCGGAAGGCGAGGTGAGATTCTACCGCATCGCCCATGATCGCCTCACGCCGGGCCCGCGCGCCGACGGCGAGGAGAGGATCAGTCCGTGCGCGCCTGAAGCTGCGCCAGGCGCTGCGGCGTTCCGACGTCGCTCCATGCGCCTTCGTACACCTCCCCGCTCACGCTGCGGGCGTCGATCGCATGCTGCAGCAGGGGCAGCAGCGGAAATCGGCCGGCTTTGCACCCCGCAAAGAATTGCGGGTGGTAAACGGCGATGCCCGCAAACGTGTAGGTCTGTCCGCGGCGGTGGACTACGCGCCCTCCATCCAGACTGAAGTCGCCCTGAACGTGATGTGCGGGATTGGGCACGAGGACCAGATGCGCCGTCGCGTCGTGCGCGAGCGCCAGGCGTGTGAATGGGTAATCCGTCCACACATCGCCATTGACCACGATGAACGGTTCCGCCCCGAGAAGCGGCAACGCGTTGAAGATGCCGCCGCCAGTCTCCAGTGGCACCGGGCCTTCTTCGGTGTAGCGAACCGCAAGACTCAAGCGCGCGCCATCGCCCACCGCGGCACGAATCTGTTCGCCCAACCAGGACAGGTTGACCACCACGTCGCGAACCCCCGCGGCGCGCAGCGCCTGCAGGTGGTGTTCGATCAGGCTCCGGCGACCAATCTTGAGCAGCGGCTTCGGCGTGTCGTCAGTCAACGGTCGCATACGCTCGCCGCGCCCGGCCGCGAGGATCATCGCCTTCACGCGAGGGTCTCGGCGGTACGCTGTGCGAGAATCGGCTCGACCCGCGCGTGCAGGAACCGCGCGAGCGGTGCAAGCTCCGCGTGCTGCGCGCAGGCCGACTGTACGTATTTCAACGTGAGCGGCAGGTTGTTGAGATACCCGGCCTTGCCATCGCGATGGTACAAGCGAGCGAAGATGCCGAGCACCTTGACGTGCCGCTGCACGCCCATCAGATCGAACCAGCGCAGGAACTCGGCTTCGCTCGAACCGACAGCGACACCCGCGGCCTGAGCCATGGAGCGATAACGCAGCACCCAGTCGCGCACGCGCGCCTCGGGCCACTCGATGTAGCAATCGCGAAACAGCGACACCAGGTCGTAGGTAACGGGGCCATGCACCGCGTCCTGAAAATCGAGCACACCGGGATTGTCTCCCGGGAACACCATCAGATTGCGCGAGTGATAGTCGCGATGAACCAGGACTTCGGGCTGCGCCAGCGCCTCGCGACACAGCAAGTCGAAGGTCTGCGCCAGCATGTTCCGATCATCGGCGCTCAGGTCGAGCTTCAGATGCCGCCCGCAGAACCATTCGGGCATCAGCTTCATCTCGAACTCGAGCGAGGCGCGGTCGTACGCCGGCAGGCGGCGCGCGTGCTCGGCACCGTGGGACTGGATGCGATTCAACGCCATCATCGCATCGAGATAGTGCGACTCGACGTTGAGATTTGCCGACAGGTCCTCGAGGTAGTGGCGCGTTCCGAGGTCCGTGACGAGCAGGAAACCCTGGGCCAGCTGCTCGGCGAGAATGCGCGGAACGTGCACCCCGATTTCCGCCAGCATGCGCGCGATCCTGAGATACGGCCGCACGTCCTCCCGCTCGGGCGGCGCGTCCATCGCGATGAACGTCTCCCCGTCGCGCCAGACGCGAAAATAGCGGCGAAAGCTGGCATCGCCCGAGGCAGGCGCGATCCGGTCGGCGCCGAAGGTCAGCTCGTTGGCGAGCCAGTTGCGCAGCAACTCGAGTCGCGCGTCGCTAATCGTCGATCTCCGTGGAGAAACAAACGTCATTATAATGTGTCCGAAAGCAGTACCCCGGGCAAAATCAGATACTTGATGGCCTTGCCACGCCGCCTTCCTTCTCCGCGACAGCTCGTTCTCCTGGCCGTTGCTCTCGCGTGCTGCCGCGCGCTGGCTGATGAGCCGAAGACGACCGCCGAACAGGAACAGCTGTGCGGACCCGTCGCGGCTCCCCTGCCTCCAGCCACCTCGACGGCCAAGCCGGGCGATGAGGATATCGAGGTCACAAGCCAGGGCGCCGAGCTCAGCCGCACGGGCGATGCGCTATTAAAAGGCAAAGTCGAGGTGCGCCAGGGTGACCGGCATCTCAGTGCTGAAGACGTCCACTACGATAACGCTACGCGCACCCTCGACGTCGAAGGCAACGTGGAATACCAGGACCCGCAGGTGCGGGTGAAGGGAGAGTCTGGCACTTACGATGCAACCGGCGGCGCTTCCTTCGGCGGCGCCCAATTCGAGCTCCCGTCGCGCCCCGCGCGCGGTGCGGCGCAGAAGATCGTGGTCCAGCGCGATGGCCACGTGAGCCTCGAACAGGTGAAGTACACGACCTGCCCTGCCGGTAATGAGGATTGGCTCCTCAAGGCCAGCGACATCGATCTCGATACAACCGCGCGCAACGGCAGCGGGCGTGGCATCCGTTTAGATTTCAAGGGCGTGCCGATCCTCTACACGCCCTACATCTCCTTTCCGCTTGGCAATGAGCGCAAGAGCGGGTTCCTGTTTCCGGAGTTCGGCGTCTCCGATAAGAACGGCGTGGAATTTGGTGTGCCCTACTACTTCGATCTCGCCCCGAATTACGACCTGAGCCTGACCCCGAGAGTGTGGACCGATCGCGGCTTCGTACTCGAGAGCGAATTCCGCTACCTCGGCCACGGCGATCGCGGCGAGCTCGATGCCGTGGCGCTGCCGAACGACCGGCTGCGCGACGCAGATCGCAGCTACATTCACTGGGCGCATCGCAGCGATTTCTTTGAGAGTTGGCGCTTCGTCGCGGATGCTGCCAACGCGAGCGATTCGAACTATTTCGAGGACTTCGGCCAGGGCTCCGAGATCACCAGTACTCTGTATGTAAGGCGCGATGCGCAGCTGCGCTACTACGGCGAGCACTGGGAACTGCTGGGTGAAGCGCAGAACTTCCAGACCATCGATCAGACGATTCCGGAGGCGTCACGACCGTACACCCGCCTGCCGCGAATCCTGGCGCGCGGACTGTGGGAACAGATGCCGCTCGGGTTCGAATACGAGCTCGACGGGGAGTTCGTCAATTTCGAGCGCAACGAGGGCATCACCGGCTCGCGCCTGGACCTCGAGCCCGTGGTGCGCTGGCCGCTGCGCGGCCCGGGCTACTACGTCGTGCCACAGGCCGCCTATCGCTACACCACTTACGCGCTCGGCGACGTGCCAGCGGGCCAGCCCCAGTCACCATCACGCTCCGCGCCGATCCTGAGCCTCGATAGCGGGCTGACGTTCGAACGCCTTACCACGAGGCGCATCACGACTCTCGAGCCGCGGCTCCTGTATCTGTATGTACCATTCCGCGACCAGAACGACCTGCCGGTGTTTGACACGGCGTTGCCGGATCTCAACCTCGTGGAATTGTTCCGCAGCAATCGCTACGTGGGCGCCGATCGCCTGAGCGATGCCAACCAGCTGAGCGGCGGCGTCACCGCGCGGCTCCTCGATACCGCGAGCGGGCAGCAGTTCCTGAGGGCCACGCTCGGTGAGACCTGGTATTTCGACAGTCCCCGCGTGGTGCTTCCGGACGAGGTGCCTTCCGACCGCCAGTACTCGAATTTCATCGGCGAGCTGGAGCTGAGCGCCTATCGAGACTGGAATATCCGCATGGGAGTGGAATACAACCCGGTCGACACGCGCAGCGAGAAAGGTCAGGTGAGCGTGCAGTACAAGCCCGCCGCACAATCGGTCGTCAACGTGGGCTACCGGTTCAGGCGTGACCTGATCGAACAGGTCGACGGCTCGATTGCCTGGCCACTCGCGCGACGCTGGAACGTGTACGCCGGTACGGTGTACTCGTTGCGAGATAGCTCGCTGATCGATGAGTTCGCCGGCTTTGAGTACGCGAGCTGCTGCTGGCGCGTGCGACTGGTGCAGCGACGCTATGTCAGCAGCCGCACTGGCAACCGGGACAGCTCGCTCGCCCTGCAGCTGGAACTCAGCGGCCTGAGCAGTGTCGGAGTGCCTGCCGACGCTTTCCTCGGGCATGCAATTCGAGGATACTCGCGCACCCGCTCCGACCAATGAATGCCGCGGATTTTGTCATGCGTACCGTCAGATTCCTCGCCCCGTTGACCGTTCTCCTCGCCACCCAGGCGTTCGCACAGACGCGCGAGCTGGCCACCAGCGGCGCGCTGCTGGATCGCGTGGCCGCGGTCGTGAACGACGGCGTGGTGCTGAAAAGCGAGGTGGACCAGCAGATCCAGATGGTGTCCGAGCGCCTGCAGCAGCAGCGCACCGAGCTCCCGCCGGAGAATGTGCTGCGCCAGCAGATTCTCGAGCGCCTGGTGCTGCAGGAGATTCAACTGCAACGCGCCGATCGCGGCGGGGTCAAGGTCTCGGACGAGATGCTCAACAACGCGCTCAAGGACGTGGCGGAGCGCAACAAGCTGACGCTCGATCAGCTGCCGCGCGCGCTGGAGGCGCAGGGCGTCAATTACTCCGCTTATCGTGAATCGATCCGCAAGGAGATGACGATCACGATGCTGCGCCAGCGCGACGTACTGACACATATCATCGTCACGCCACGCGAGGTCGACCAGTACCTCGCCAAGCAGAGCGGCTCGATCGAGAACCAGGAGTTCAACGTCTCCCACATCCTGCTGGCACTGCCGCAGGCGGCGACTCCCGGGCAGCTCGAAGAAGTAGGCGCCCGCGCCAAGGACATCTACGAGCGCGCCCACAATGGCGAGGATTTTGCCCAGCTCGCGGTCACGTACTCCAACAGCCAGACCGCGCTCGAGGGCGGATCGCTCGGCTGGCGCAAGGGTCCGCAGCTACCGAGCTTCATCGCCGACCTGGTCGGTCACATGCAGCCGGGCGATATTGCCGAGCCCGTACGCACACCGAGCGGATTTCACATCATCAAGCTCAACGAGCGGCGGGGCGCCGAGCAGCAGGTCATGGTGAACCAGGTGCATGCACGCCACATCCTGATGCGCACCAACGAGCTGCAGGACGATGCCACCGTGCGCCAGAAGCTCGAAGCGATCCGCAAGCGCATCCTCGACGGGGAAGACTTCGCCGGACTGGCGGCGATCACGTCCGAAGACCCGGGGTCGGCGGCCGACGGCGGTGACCTCGGCTGGGCTGCACCCGGCTCCTACGCGCCGGAATTTGCCAAGACACTCGAAGGCATGCAGGACAACGAAATCAGCGAACCGTTCCAGACCCAGTTCGGCTGGCACATTGTGCAGCTGCTGGGACGGCGCACGCACGACAACACCGACGAAGTGCGCCGCCAGCGCGCGTTCGCGGCGCTGCGCGACAGCAAGGCCGACGAGGAAACGGAGCTGTGGCTGCGCCGGCTGCGCGATGAAGCCTTTGTCGAATACAAGATGTAGCCGGGGAACGCACTCCACACACAACCACGGTGTTCATCCCCAGGATCATCCTGACTTCTGGTGAACCGGCGGGCGTCGGGCCCGATCTGTGTCTCAAGCTCGCCGAGCACGACTGGCCCTGCGAGCTGCTGATCGCGGCCAGCCCGGACCTGCTGCGCGAGCGCGCCAGCCTTCTCAATCTCGAGGCGCAGATCGAGGAATATGCACCCTCAACCGCGCGTACGCCGCATCGCGCACGGGTCCTGCGAGTCATTCCCGCCGTTCTCGCCAGCCGCGTCGAGGCCGGTCGACTCGATGTCACCAACGCCCGCTACGTCCTGCAGTTGCTCGACCGGGCCATCGACGGTTGCCTGAATGGCGAGTTCGATGCCATGGTCACCGCGCCGGTGCAGAAGAGCATCATCAACGAGGCGGGCGTCGCCTTCACCGGGCACACCGAATACATCGCCGCGCGCACACATACCCCGCGCGCCGTCATGTTGCTGGTGGCAGAGCGACTGCGCGTCGCGCTGGCGACCACGCATCTTCCCTTGCGCGAGGTCAGCGGGACCCTGAGCCGCGAGCTCCTGCAGGACGTGCTGCGCATCCTGGACACGGACCTGCGCCGGCGCTTCGGCTTCGCGCGTCCGCGTATCCTGGTGTGCGGCCTGAACCCGCATGCGGGCGAGAGCGGCCATCTGGGGCGCGAGGAAATCGAAGTGATCGCGCCGGCGGTGCGCGCTGCGCGCGCAACCGGAATCGACGCCACTGGCCCGGTACCGGCTGACACGGCATTTACGCCGCGCTCGCTCGCCGGTGCCGACGCGGTGCTGGCCATGTATCACGACCAGGGTCTGCCGGTGCTCAAGTTCGCCGGCTTCGGAGGCGCGGTGAATGTCACGCTGGGCCTGCCTCTCATCCGTACCTCGGTCGATCACGGCACCGCGCTCGACCTCGCCGGCAGCGGCCAGGCGGATGCCGGCAGTCTCGCGGCAGCGCTCCAGCAGGCGATCGAGCTGGCGCGGGCGACGGCATGAGCCGCGCGCGTAAGCGCTTTGGCCAGCACTTCCTTCACGATCCAGAGGTCCTGCGGCGCATCGTCGCTGCGATCGATCCGCAACCGGGCGAGCCGCTGGTCGAAATCGGTCCGGGCCGCGGTGCCCTGACCGCGCCACTCCTCGAGCGCGCCGGAACGCTGACCGCGATCGAAATCGACCGCGACCTGGCGCGCGGGCTCGCTCAGCGTTTCGGCCCGGCATTGAAACTGATCGTCGGCGATGCGCTCGAAGTCGACTTTGCCGCACTGCGCGGTACTGGCCCGGCACTGCGAGTCGTGGGCAACCTTCCCTACAACATCTCCACGCCCTTGCTTTTTCACCTCCTGGCCCAGCGCGCCGCCGTCCGGGACATGCATTTCATGCTGCAACGGGAAGTGGTCGAGCGCATGGTCGCCGCGCCGGGATCGAAGAGCTACGGGCGACTCACGGTGATGCTCGCGCCCTGGGCCCGCATAGAGGCTCTACTCGATGTGCCGCCGCAAGCCTTCAGGCCCACGCCCAAGGTCAGCTCGACGGTGGTGCGCATCACGCCACACGGCGAAGCGGCCTTCCCGATCGGCGACCCGGCACGTTTCGAGCGGATCGTGCGCGCGGCCTTCTCGCAGCGACGCAAGACGCTGCGTAACGCGCTCAAGGGGCTGGTGGACGCGGAGCGGCTCCGCCAGCACAGCATCGACCCCACCTTGCGGCCCGAACGGCTGACACCAGCACAGTTCGCCCTCCTCGCCGCCCCGCCTGCCACCTGAGAAGCATGCGGCCCCGTCCCCGCTATAATCGGCGCGATCCATAGCGCCGGAGACCCTCATGCAGGAATACAAGAAGATTCTCCTCGTGGTGGACCTCACCGAGGACAGTCAGGTCGTGGGCGAACGCGCCCGTGCTATCGCGCAGTGCTATCAGTCCCGGATCCAGCTGCTGCACGTGGTCGAGTACGTCCCGGTCGAGCCGATGGGTGAGACGCTGCTGCCGGCGGTGCAGATCGAAGAAGAACTGATCGAGCGGGCACGTATCCGGCTGCAGGAGCTGGCCGTGAAACTCGGCCTGCAGGGCAGCGCCTGCTTCGTCGAGGCAGGTAACATAAAGGCGGAGATCATCCGCGTGGCGCAGGAGCAGGCGGTCGATCTCATCGTGCTCGGCAGCCGCGAGCGGCACGGCCTCGCGATCCTGCTCAATTTCACCGAGGACACGGTGCTCCATGCATCGCCCTGCGATGTGCTGGCGGTGCGCCTGCACTGAGTAAGAGCAGTCCGATCCGGCCACCGGCGTGAGGGCCGTGCCAACTCCGGGCTGACCAACGCTCGATGACCGTGCAGAACTGAAAATGTATCCCCGCAAACACTGCTCGCCCGAGTTGGCAGACCCTCGACGCCAGTGTCCGAATCGTCCTGCTTAGCTCCTCTTGAGGTCGTTCGCCTCCGCTCCGCGGAGATGTGCCTAGGAGTAGCGCTGCTTTACTCGATCCTGTCATGCTTAGCGAGGTTGTGGCGGGCGCAGAGCAGCTGAACGTTGGCAGCAGTCGACGAGGTTCCTCCCTTCGAAAAGGGGAGGATGTGATCAAAATGCAATTCATCGCTGGCGCCACAGACGGCGCACTTGCCACCGTCTCGTTTCCAGACCTCGAGCTTCACGGAGGTTGGGATTAGCCGTCTACGCTGAGCATCTGTCCGAGCTGGTTGAGCGAAGTCCTCCTCTCCCTCTACTGCAACCAAGCGGAACTTGAACACGCGGCGATGCTCGTCCCGCTCGGTCCACGAGTCAGAGAGGTGGAACACGCCGTTATAAGACCAGATCCCAGTGCGGATCTTTTCGTACACGCGCACGCGCTCCGGAGGGCGACGACCAAGCTTAAAGTCCTGTGCGGCTTGATGGAATCTGCCATTTTGCGTAAGGCCCCCAGAAGGATGTCTCTCCGGTTGGTCCTCGACCTTAGGGTTGCGACAAGTTCCGGTCCTCGGATGGTCGTGGCCTTCGTAGATCAATGTCGTTCCACCGTCCTCAATTCGATCGCGGTATGGCGCGTTCGGTCGAAGGGACATGAGGATTACGGAGTGATTCCCGCCCAGCCCGAAGTTCATACCCGCTTGAAGGCTCGCACCTTCGCGGCGGCACATCTCGATGTAGGAGATGACGTTGTCGCTCACGGCTTTTCAGACGACGCCCAACGTCCCGGATCAGCGGCCGGACGACATGAAACGACATAAAATGAATGCTGGCACCTTATCCCTCATGAGCCGCCGCAACCGGTTGTTAGCCAGCTTTGTGGTGGTCATCGGGCGCTCCCACATGATAAAGCCAGGCCAAGACGAGGGCGCGTACCAGAGTTACTGCAAGGGCGTACTGCATTGGCCGGGCCGGAGGGTCGCCTCGGTCCTTGCCATGACGACCGCCACTGCGGAGTACGCTGTAGCTGTTCGCAGTGCGCGTGAGTAGGTCGGCATCACCGCGAGAGATCCAGGCAAGCTCGAACATCTGACCGCCCACTTCAGCCTCGACCAGTTCGAAGAGAAGGTAGAGCTCAGACCACGTGAGGTCCGGCCGGCCAATGATAATGAGAGCATCGTGTGCTCGACGAGAGCATGCCGAAGCCCGAATGAGAGACGATGCGGCACCCTCCGCAGGGTCGGGTTGACGCGCGCCCCCGACTACTACTTGCACTGAACCTGCCTTGACTCGCATTTCTGCTGAGCCGATAGCCGCCACCGTGTTGCGAACTACGCCAGCAGAGTCCACTCCGAAGAGATTGTCGGTGAGAGAAATCGGCCGGTAGCTCGAACTTATAAGGCGACCAATGCCGTTCAGTAGTGCGAGTTGCTCTTCGGCAAACGCGCGAACCGGCTCACACCGGTCACCAACAATTTGCGATGGGATCACTAGAGCAAAGCCGTTGTCGCGTCGCTCCACGTGCACATCCAGTCCCGCGAACCAGAGTGGCAGATCCTCGAGGTCGAATTGATGGCCAACCAGAGGCACGATCCACGAAGCAATCTGCGGTTTGTCCATCGTGAGGCGCTAAGGAAGCTGGCTAACGTTCGGCATCAGCGGCGGCGCAGCGCCGTCCGCTGCATGCCGTTGTTAGCGCGCTACGAGTCCTCAAAGTCCGCATTTTTCCGAAACAGCGACTTGAAGACCTGCTTGTATTCTTTGTCGTTCTCAAGAGCGTTGATATCCACAGCGTAGTTGACAACTGAGAGCAGCCGCTCATTTATGAAACTCTTCTTGCCATCCTTCGTCTGGAACTCGAAGTAGACACCCAGAACCCGAACGCCTTGCTTGTTGAGCGCTCTGACCAGCGGTACGAAATCTCCGTCTCCTGTCACGAGCACGGCAATGTCGATTTTGCCGTCCAGGCCGACCTGAAGGGCGTCGACGGCGAGGGCCACATCGATACCCTTCTCACCCTGCGTCTGAGACATGGGCAGGTACCTGGGCTCAACCCCCGCGTGCATTAGATCGTGATGCTGATTGCGGTCAAATCGGAGCTGCTCCGGTGTGGCCTTTTGCTCGTGAAAAGCCCCTGGTGCCAGGCCGCATATACAACCCGGTAGCTCGCGTATCCCTGTTCCTTTTGGGCGATGAACGCCTCGATGAACGCGTGAAGCGGCAGATACCGGAGCCAGCCTAGGTCGCGCTCTTGGTAGTAGTAGCGACGAGCATATGCGAAGAAAGACCCATCGTAGAACACGCCGATCCGGCATATCGTATTGCTCGAGGCCATAGAAATCCCCCACCCCATTCTGTCGCGCTAACTATAAGTAGACGGACGAACATGTGCTTTCAAAAGCGCACATTGCATCTATCTTGCCGCGGGTTCCTTGGATCAACAACCTGGCGCTGGATTCTCGGTAAAGCCTCGCGCAGATGCGCAAACATTCTGTCTAATCTGACGAGGTCGCCTCGAATCGAGAACTTCGCTCCGAATTAGCCGCATGCGGGTCCAGGGTATCGCAGCGTGTCGCTGCTGCGCTGAATTCCTGACTAGAGACCTTTCAAGGGGAACGGTCAGCGCAGGAGCGTGGTGGCCATCGGCGTGATATCTGCCGACTGCGCCGGCTACCTGTGTTTGCGGGTGTAACTTCTCAGCTCTAGCTAACAATGGCCGTGATCCGGCGCACGTCGGCACGGTATCACCCGATGGCCGCCAGCGATTGCTCTGCCCTTATCCACCCCGCACTTCGATTCCGGTACACTGACGCCATGTCCACCACGGACTCGAGCCGGGAAAAAACACGTCACAGCATTCGCGTCGACGTCGAGACCAATTTCGTCGACGAGCAGTCCGATCCGCGCGAACGGCGTTTCGTGTTCGCCTACACCATCACGATCCGCAACGAAGGGCAGGTGCCGGCGCGCCTGCTGACGCGCCACTGGATCATCACCGACGCTAACGGCAAGGTGCAGGAAGTGCGTGGCGACGGCGTGGTGGGCGAGCAGCCGTACCTCAAGCCCGGCCAGGGCTTCCGTTACTCCAGCGGCGCGATCATCGAGACCCCGGTCGGCGCGATGCAGGGCTCCTATCAGATGGTCGGCGACGACGGGCAGCATTTCGATGCGCCGATCGCACCGTTCACTCTCGCGATGCCGGGCGTGCTGCATTAGGTAATGTCGCTCTACGCCATCGGCGACGTCCAGGGATGCGACGAGGAGCTGGGCGAACTTCTGCACCGTATCCGTTTCCGCCCCGACCGCGACCAGCTCTGGTTCGTCGGGGACGTCGTCAACCGTGGCCCACGCTCCCTCGCTGCCCTGCGCCGTGTGCACGCGCTGCGCGACAACGCCGTTGTCGTGCTCGGCAATCATGACCTGCACCTGCTCGCCGTGGTTCACAGCCGCGCGCGGCGTCTGCGTCCCAGCGACACGCTCGACGATGTGCTCGGTGCACCGGACCGTGAGCGGCTGCTCGAGTGGCTTATCGGTTGTCCGCTCTTTCATCACGATGCGCGTCTCGGCCTCGCGCTCGTGCACGCAGGCCTGCCGCCGCAATGGGACGTGGCGCTCGCCCAGTCGGCATCCGCAGAGGTGCAGGCAGCCTTGCAACGCGATGCCGGCGCGCTCTTCAAGCACATGTACGGCGACCAGCCCGATCAGTGGAACGAAGCGCTGACGGGTTACGACCGGTTGCGCTTCATGGTGAACTGCTTTACCCGGCTGCGGTTCTGCGACGCCGAGGGCCGCATCAATCTCAAGCTCAAGGACGCGCCGCGCGTGGTGCGGGCGCCGTGGCTGCCATGGTTCAAGGTACCGTGGCGCTTGAGCCGGGAGCTGCGCACCGTGTGCGGGCACTGGTCGACGCTCGGCTACTACAACGCCGACAACGTCATCGCCATCGATGCCGGCTGCGTGTGGGGCGGGAAGCTCTGCGCGCTTCGCCTCGACGATGACGGCCCGCCGGTGTTCGTGGCCTGTGGCGCGCATCGACAGCCGGATTCCGACTGAATTGCCCGCCTGCGGGTGGCGGCTCGCACGGTGGGCCGCCCGTCTATAATGTCGACATTCCAACCCTGCCCGCCATGCTCGACCTTCTGAACTACATCGCCGGCCGCTCCCAGCCCTCCCGCTCCGGGCGCTGGTTCGACGTCTACGAACCGGCGACGGGCCAGGTGTTCGCGCGCGCGCCGGAGTCCGATGCAGCCGATGTCGAGCAGGCAGTGGCGGCGGCGCGCGCGGCGTTTCCCGGGTGGCGCGATCTGCCCGCCGCCGAGCGTGCAGCGTGGCTTGACCGGATTGCAGACCTCATCGAACGCGATTTCGAAACGTTCGCACGCGCCGAATCGCAGGATACGGGCAAGCCGCTCTCGCTGGCGCGTGCGCTCGACATTCCGCGCGCCATCGCCAACCTGCGCTTCTTTGCCGACGCCGCGACGCAATTCGCGAGCGAGGCGCACGCGATGGAAGCGGGTGCGATCAATTACACGCTGCGTCAGCCGCACGGTGTCGTGGCCGGGATCTCGCCGTGGAACCTGCCGCTGTATCTGCTCACGTGGAAGATCGCGCCCGCGCTGGCCGCAGGCAATTGCGTCATTGCCAAGCCTTCCGAGGTTACGCCGCTCAGCGCCTCGCTCCTCGCCGACCGTTGCGTCGAAGCGAATCTGCCAGCCGGAGTGCTGAACGTGCTGCACGGCGCGGGCCGCGGTGTGGGTCAGGCGATCGTTGCCCACCCCGAGGTGCGCGCCGTGTCATTCACGGGCGGTACCGCGACGGGACGCGCTATCGCTGCAGCCGGAGCGCCCCAGTTCAAGAAGCTGGCACTCGAGCTCGGCGGCAAGAACCCGACCTTGGTGTTCGGCGACTGCGATTTCGAGCGCGCGGTCGAGGGCGCAGCGCGCGCCGCGTTCACCAATCAGGGCGAAATCTGCCTGTGCGGCTCGCGTGTGCTGATCGAACATACGATTTACGCGCGCTTCCGCGAGGCTCTCGTGGCACGGGTGAAGCGCCTGCGCGTCGGCGATCCACTCGAGACCGATACCGACCAGGGCGCCATCGTGTCCGAAGCGCATCTGCACAAGATCACGACAGCCGTCGAGCAGGCAATTGCGGACGGCGGGCAGATTCTCTGCGGCGGCAGGCGCGTCACGGTTGACACGGCACGCTGCCGGCAGGGCTGGTTCTACGAGCCCACCGTCATCGACAACCTGAAGCCGGAGTGTGCCGCGAATCAGGAGGAGATCTTTGGCCCGGTCGTGACCCTGCAGTCCTTCGGCGATGAAGCCGATGCGTTGCGGATTGCGAACGGCACGCCTTATGGTCTCGCAGCCTCGATCTGGAGCCGCGATGTCGAGCGCTGCCATCGTGTCGCAGCGCGCCTCGAATCCGGCCTCGTGTGGGTGAATACCTGGATGCTGCGCGATCTGCGCACGCCCATGGGCGGAGTAAAGCATTCGGGCCTGGGCCGCGAGGGCGGCATCGAGGCCATGCGCTTCTTCACCGAGCCGCGCAACGTGTGCGTCAAGTACTGAGCTCAATGCCATGAAGTCTGAAGTCATTCTGTCCGCGCGCGCACCCGAGGCGCTCGGCGCTTACCCGCACGCGCGTCGCGTCGGCAACCTGCTCCTGATCTCCGGCATGGGACCGCGTCGGCGCGGGGAGGCGAACGTACCTGGCGTCGAGCTGGATGCTGCGGGCCGCGTGGTTCGCTACGATATCGAGGCGCAATGCCGCGCCGTGTTCGAGAACGTGCGCGTCGTCCTCGAAGATGCCGGCTCGAGCTGGGAGCGGCTGGTCGACGTGACGGTGTTCCTCACCGACCTCGAGCGCGACTTCGCCACCTACAACAGGATCTACGCCGAATATTTCGGCAGCGTCCATGCCTGCCGCACCACCATCGGCGTTGCGCGCCTGCCCGGTCCGATTGCGATCGAGCTCAAGTGCATCGCGACGCTCCCGGAGTAACCGCCATGACCATCGAAGCCTTCAACCTGCGCCGCTGGATCGATGCGAACCGTCACCTGCTCAAGCCGCCGGTGGGCAACAAGCTGGTGTTCAAGAATGCCGAATTCATCATCATGGCCGTCGGCGGCCCGAATTCGCGCAAGGACTTTCACGACGATCCCGGCGAGGAATTCTTCTACCAGCTCGAAGGCGACATGCTGCTCAAGACCATGCAGGACGGCCGCCCCGTCGATGTCACCATTCGCGAAGGCGACGTGCTGCTCCTGCCGCCGCACGTGCCGCATTCACCGCAGCGTTTCCCCAACACGGTCGGCCTGGTCGTGGAGCGCCCGCGCCGGGCGGGCGAGCAGGACGGCCTGCTCTGGTATTGCGAGAAGTGTCACCAGAAACTGTATTCGGAGTACTTCGGGCTCACGAACATCGAGACGCAGTTTCCGCCGGTGTTCGAGCGCTTCTTCTCGAACCTCACGCATCGCACCTGCAAGCACTGCGGGGCGGTCATGCAGCCCCCCAGGCCGGCGTAGCCGATGCTGAAGATCGACATTCACACGCACGTCATTCCGGACAACTGGCCGAACCTGCAGGAGCGTTACGGCTATGGCGGCTGGGTGCAGATCGAACACACCGGCCCGGGTTGCGCGCGCATGGTGCAGGAAGGGAAGCTCTTCCGGCACATCGAGGCCAACAGCTGGGATGCCGACAAGCGCTTCGAGGATTGCGCGCGCACCGGCGTGAACGTGCAGGTGCTCTCTACCGTACCGGTGATGTTCAACTACTGGGCGCGCGGTCCGGACACGCTCGATCTCAGCCGCTTGCTCAACGATCATATCGCCGGCCTGGTCGACCGTTACCCCACGCGCTTCATCGGGCTCGGCACGGTGCCGATGCAGGAACCCGATCTCGCAATCCAGGAACTGGAGCGCTGCGTGCGCGAGCTGAAGTTGCCCGGCATCGAGATCGGCTCGCACATCAACGGACGCAATCTCGACGATCCGCGCGTGGTCGAAGTCTTCACCGCGGCCCAGGAGCTCGGCGCCGCCGTGTTCGTGCATCCCTGGGACATGCTCGGCCGCGAGCGGATGTCACGTTACTGGCTGCCGTGGCTCGTCGGCATGCCAGCCGAAACCTCGCTCTCGATCTGTTGCATGATCTTCGGCGGCGTGTTTGCGAAGCTGCCGCGCCTGCGCGTGGCTTTCGCGCACGGCGGTGGCGCATTTCCCTCGACCCTCGGGCGCATCGAGCATGGCTTTCATGCCCGGCCCGACCTCGTCGCAGTCAGCAATCAGACCAATCCGCGCGACTACCTCGGACGCTTCTACGTCGATTCGCTGGTGCACGATCCTGATCTGCTGCACTACATGCTCAAGCTGATGGGCGCACGCAGTATTGCCCTGGGCAGCGACTATCCGTTTCCACTCGGCGAAGAGCACCCGGGCGCGATGATCGAGTCCATGCAGCTCGACACTGAGACAGTAGCGCGCCTGCTGCACGGCACCGCGCTCGAATGGCTGAACCTCGATCACAGGAAGTTCGAGTGATGCACCTGACAGTCGTCACAGCGGACGGTCCGCTACAACGGCCATGAGTTTCGAAGCCACGCGCGCTCATGCCGAAGGGCGGGATCGAAGCGACGTACTCGCGCCCTTTCGCGCGCGTTTCTACCTGCCGCCCGGCCGCCGGCGGGACACGGCCATCTACTTCTGCGGCAATTCGCTCGGCCTGCAGCCAAGAGGCGTGCGCGAACTGATCGACGAGGAACTCGAGGACTGGGCGCAGTACGCGGTACTGGGACATCTCGAGGCCCGGCGCCCCTGGCTGCCGTACCACGAGCAGCTCACCAATGACACGGCACTGCTCGTTGGGGCGCGGGCCGGCGAAGTCGTGAACATGAACACGCTCACCGTGAACCTGCACCTCATGATGGTGAGCTTCTATCGGCCCACGCGTGAGCGTTTTTGCATCCTGATCGAGCAAGGCGCCTTCCCGTCGGACCGCTATGCAGTCGTCTCGCATCTCGGCCACCACGGCTACACGGCGAAAGAGGCGCTGATCGAAGTGGCGCCGCGTCCCGGCGAGGACTGCGTGCGCCACGAGGATCTCGAGATGCTGCTCGCACGCGAGGGACATCGCATCGCCCTCGTGATGCTGCCGGGCGTGCAATACCGTACCGGGCAGAGCTTCGACATCGCGCGCATCACTCGAGCGGGACACGCGGCTGGCACCATGGTGGGTTTCGATCTGGCGCATGCGACCGGCAATGTAGCGCTGCACCTGCACGACTTGGGCGCCGACTTTGCGTGCTGGTGCACCTACAAGTACCTCAATGCAGGGCCGGGAGCGGTGGCCGGCTGCTTCGTCCATGAGCGCCATGCCCGGTCGCCGGAACTACCGCGCTTCGCGGGCTGGTGGGCTCACGACAAGGCGACGCGCTTTCAGATGCCACCCGATCTGGAGCTGCTCGCCGGCGCCGAGGGCTGGCAGATCAGCAATCCGCCCATTCTCTCGATGGCGCCCCTCGTGGTCTCGCTGGCGATGTTTCGCGAAGCCGGCATGCCACGGCTGGTCGAGAAGTCGCGCCTGCTTACCGGCTTTCTCGAGTTCCTGCTGCGCGAGCGACTGCCCGGGCACATAGAGATCGTGACGCCGAGCGCGCCCGCGGAACGCGGCTGCCAGCTCTCGCTGCGGTTGCGTGGCGAAGTGCACTCGGGCCGGCGCGTGTTCGAAGCGCTCGCGGAACGCGATGTCGTCTGCGACTGGCGCGAGCCGGACATCATCCGCGTGGCGCCAGTGCCGCTCTACAACACTTTCACCGAAGTGTGGGAGTTCGTCGAAGTGCTGGCCGCAAGCCTCGCGAAGTAGCCCAACGTGCAGATTTCGCCCGTCACGATTGTCGGCGCCGGTCCCGCCGGCTCATTGCTCGGCATCCTGCTTGCGCGCCGCGGCTTTCCACTCACCGTCTTCGAACGTCGCGCGGACATGCGCCGTGAGACGATCAGCGCCGGTCGCTCGATCAACCTGGCGCTCGCCGAGCGTGGTATCCATGCACTGTCATATGCCGGCGTTCTCGACGCGGTCAGGCCCCTGATGATCCCGATGCGCGGACGCATGATCCATGACGAGGCGGGCCGCACCACGCTGCAGCGCTACGGTCAGAATGACAACGAAGTCATTCATTCCGTCTCGCGCGGCGAGCTCAACAAGCTGCTGCTGAGCGAGCTCGAGCGCAGCGCGGGGATCCAGATTCACTTTCGTCACAGCTGCCGCGGACTCGACTTCACTGCCGGTCGCGTGCGCATGGTCGATGAGAGCGACGGCGGCGTGCGGGACGTCGATGCGCGCCCGGTGATCGGCGCCGATGGCGCGAGTTCTGCAGTGCGCGCAGCCATGCTCGACGATGAGCGGACCCGCGTGAGCGAGGATGTGCTCTCGCATCAGTACAAGGAGCTCACGATTCCAGCAGGTCCTGGCGGCCGGCATCGCCTGGAGACCAACGCGTTGCACATCTGGCCGCGCGGCGGCTACATGCTGATCGCACTGCCCAATGTCGACGGCAGCTTCACCGCAACCCTGTTCCTGCCCGCCGAGGGGCCGGAGAGCTTCGCGGCGCTCGAGACGCGCGAGGACGTGAACCGGTTCTTCGCGCGCCGCTTCGCCGATGCAGCGACGCTGATGCCAGACCTGGGCGAGGAGTTCTTCGCACATCCGACGGGAACCATGGTCACGGTGCGCGCAGCTCCGTGGAAGTTCGCTGACCAGGTGCTGCTCATCGGCGATGCGGCACATGCCATCGTGCCGTTCCACGGCCAGGGCATGAATTGCGCATTCGAAGACTGCGTGGCGTTCGACCAGGCGCTCGACCGCTACGAAGACTGGGGACGCGTGTTCGCACGCGTCGACCGCGTGCGCAAGCCCAATGCTGATGCGATCGCGCAGATGGCGTTAGAGAACTATGTTGAGATGCGCGATTCGGTACGTGATCCGAAATTCGTACTGCAGAAGGAATTGTCGCTGCAACTCGAGCAGCGTTTTCCCGGGCTGTTCATTCCGCGCTACTCGATGGTGATGTTTCACCACGAGATTCCGTACACCACGGCGCTCGAGCGCGGTCGCATCGAGCAGGAAATTCTCGACGAGCTGACGGCGCACGCAGCGAGCGTCGATCAGGTCGACTGGACGCTCGCGACCAGGCTGGTGCAAGCGAGATTGGCGGCTTTCTAAGTACTTGCCCCGAAGCCTTTGACATGGTGTTAACAGTGTAAACAGCCCAGTTAGGGTTGCGAGATAGGGACCTGTAGAATTGCGCACATGGCTGACGATGTAGATCTGGCGCAGACCGGGGCAGCCGCGATACAGCCTCACCGGGAAGTCGAATGGCAGCTCGCTGCCCGCGACCTGTCGCAGGTCCGCCAGTGGCTGAGTGACCACAGCGGCGCCGACGGCTTTACGATCGAGCCGCGCCCGGGCCGCACGATTTACGATACCTACCTGGACACCGACGACTGGCGCATCCACCGCGCGGGGTATGCGCTGCGCTTGCGGGATCTTCCGGGCCGGGCGGAAGCGACGTTGAAGGATCTCGCTCCTGGATCCAACGGACTCCGAATCCGACGAGAGATCAATGAGGCGCTCCCTGCAGCCGAACAGACCGCGCTGGCGCAAAGCAGCGGACCGGTCAGCGCCCGGATCCACGATGTAGTCGGGACGCGACCGCTGCGCACGCTGTTTCGCGTGCGCACGCAGCGGGAATGCTTTGCCGTGATGCAGAATGAGGGCGAGCAGGCCGCCGAGATTGCCCTCGACGAGACGATCGTTGCCAGTGCCGACGGCGGGTCGCGCGCGCGGCTGAAGCGCGTCGACGTGGAAGCGCTCACCGAATCCGCGCAGCAATCGCTCGAAGGCCTGGTAGACCACCTGCGCGTCGAGTGCGCCCTGGAGCCCGCGGCTGACAGCAAGTACGAGGTCGGCCTGAAATCCACTGGCCTCGCAGCGCCGCTCTCATCCGATCTTGGCTCGATGCTGATCGATCCGACGCTCAGTATCGGCGAGATTGCACGCGCGAATCTGCGCCGCCACCTGTGGACCTGGCTCACGTGCGAACCCGCGGCGCGCCTCGGCGAAGACGAAGAACGCTTGCACGAGTTACGTGTCGCCGGACGTCGACTCGACACGAGCCTTGGACTATTCGAGGATTACTTGCCGAAATCGATCGTGAGACAGCGCCCCGCCTGGAAAGCGCTGGTTCGTACGCTGGGCACAGTGCGCGACCTGGATGTGCAGCTTGCAGAGCTCGACAGATTCGGCAGCGAGTTGAACGATATCGACCGCCAGCGACTCGAGCCGCTGCGTGGCCGTCTGCGTGCGGAGCGTCAATCGGCCCGAGCCCGGATGCTGGCCGCGCTCGATCGCGTCTCGACCCGGCACCTGGTGGAACGCCTGCGGCTTGCGCTCTTCAAGCCCAACCGGATGGCCGTCAAGCGCAACAATCCGGTTGCGGCGCTGGTGGCGCCGAAGCTGATTCGCCGCAGCTTCAAGAAACTCCGGCGCGCAGCCGCAGAAGCCCGCAAACACATGAGCGCTGTTGCCTACCACGAGGTGCGACGGCGCACCAAGCGGCTGCGCTATGCCATCGAATCCTTCGAAGGCGTTTACGGCGACAGCGCGCCTGACTTGCTGCAAGCCATTCGCCGGTTGCAGACCAGTCTCGGCTCGCACCAGGACGCGCACGTGGCGGCGAATCGGTTCCGCGCCATGGCCGGCACGCGCACGTACAAGATGCCCGGGGAGACGGTGTTCCTGATGGGCGTCTTTACGGAGCGCCAGAGGCTGACGGCGGGTGACATGCGGCGGCGCTTCAGCAAGTCCTATCGTCGCGTAGAGGGGCGCCGCTGGAAAGCCTTGCGCCGCGCGATGGCTGAGCTGGCGACGACACACAGTGGTGCCGCTGTCGAAAAGCCGCCCGATCAACCGGACGGCAGCGCGAACGCCATCAGGTAGTCGCCTGCCGGAACCATTCCGCTCAACGCGAAATGACCGCCCGCCGCGACGACGACGAATTGACGGCCATTATCGCCGAGGCGGTAAGTCATGGGCACAGAGTTGGCCGTTGTCGGGAGCTTCGCCTTCCATAGCTCCTTGCCTGTGTTGAGATCGTAGGCCCGGAACGCGGGATCGGTGCCGGCGCCGCCGAAGATCAAGCCCGTCGCTGTGATTAGCGGACCGCCGATCGAGAAGCCGCCGCCGCCCATGAGCGACAGGGGCCACCATGCGGCGGGACCCAGCTGACCGAGCGGGCGCGTCCAGGCAATCCTGCCCGACGACAGATCGACAGCGTCGAGCGTCGCCCACGGCGGGTTGGTGCACGGCGCGCCGACCGGCGAAAGCACCGGAACGACAATCGCGCAATAGGCAGAGCCCGTCTGCGGCAAGTCCGGGTGGAGCCGGCCACATTGCGCTTGCGGTACGAGCTTGACCGAGAACGCGATGTGGCTCGTGGTCACGACCATCAGCTTGCGGGCAGGATCAATCGCGGGTGATCCCCAGTCATTGCCGCCGAAAGTCGATGGGTAAATCACCGAGCCTTGCAGGGAGGGCGGCTGGTAGATCTCACCCGTACGCAATGCTTTCAATGCATCGCGGCACTTGCCCTTGTCCCAGAATGTAAACCCCCACGCCTCATCCGGAGTCAGCCTGATCTTGGCGAGTGGCGGCGGTAGCGATGGCACAGGCTGCGTCGGACTCAGATGCTCCTCCGGCACTGCGCCCTCTTGCGGCGCGGCTTTCTCCTCGATCGGAAACAGCGGCTCACCCGTTTCGCGATTGAGTACGAACGTAAAGCCCATCTTGGTGACCTCGACCAGCGCGGGAACGGTCTTGCCGCCGATCGTGAGGTCGATCAATGTCGGCTGCGCCGGCACGTCATAGTCCCAGACGTCGTGATGCACGGCCTGGAAGTGCCACACCACCTTGCCGGTCGCACCTTCCAGCGCCACCACCGAGCTCGAGTAATAGTCGAGTCCTTCGCGGTCACCGCCGAAATAGTCGTTCCCTGCGTTGCCCGTCGGCAGGAAGACGAGATTGCGTGCGGGATCGACCGAGATGATCGACCAGACATTGGGTGTGCCGGCGCGGTAGGTTCCGTCGGGATTGACATCGGCTTCGCCCGGCGGCACGGGGTTCCACGCCCACTTGAGTGCGCCGCTCAGCACATCGAATGCGCGCACCACGCCGGCCGGTACGCCCTTGCGGAAACTGTCCGCCACCAGCGCGCCCACAATGACCGTATTGCCCAGGATCGCCGGCGGACTGGTCACGTTGTATTCCTTGGAACCGTGCGGTGTGAGGCCCACATTCAGATCGACTTCGCCTTGTGTGCCAAAATCCGTGCACTTGGCGCCGCTTTCGCCGTCAAGCGCGATCAGCCTGCCATCGAGCGTTCCGGTGAATATGCGCTTGGCACACACGCCTGGCGCGCCGGCGCCCGCCCAGAGCGCAACACCGCGACACACGGGCACATTCTCCTTGCTCAGATCGACATGAGGATCGAAAACCCACCGCTCCTTACCCGTCGCCGCATCGAGCGCGAACACACGGTTGTAGGGCGTGCAGTAGTAGAGCGTGCCGTCCGCGACAATCGGCGTGACCTCGAAATCAGTCTGCTGCTGAGGACCGTTAATGGCGCCGGCGCCCTCCTTCGGCGGCCCGCGAAAATCACCGGAACGGTGGACCCATGCGACTTCAAGCGCGTGGACATTCTCGGGCGTGATCTCGTTCGCAGGTGAATAGTGTCCGCCGCCGGGGCTCCCGCCGAAACTAGCCCACTCCGCAGCCGGGCCTGCCGGATGGTCAACCTTTCCGCCCTCGCCGCAAGCGGTCAGCAGCGTACAGATGAGAATACATGCCCGCGGAACTCGCCAAGGAGACGTCATCTCAGCTCTCCGATTTCTTTTCGTTCGCGGAGCATAGTGTAGCGGATGAGTGCTGGCGCACCAGATCTTGCAGGCGCGATCGGCGCGCGCGATGACGTTAGAATGCGTGCATGAACCGCGCGCTCGTCGTGCTCGGCGTCCTGCTGATTCTGATCGGCGTGCTGTGGCCGAAGCTGCGCTCGCTGCCGCTCTTTCGCCTGCCTGGAGACATCGTGATCGACCGGCCGGGTCTCAGGTTCTATTTCCCATTCACCAGCATGCTGATCCTGAGTCTCCTCCTCACATTGCTCCTGTGGCTCTTCAGGCGCTAGCGCACGTAGTTTGCGAGCGGGTCGGCCTAGGCGTACGCTGCGCTGCCGTTCCGCCGTGGTCGGGCGCTGCACCTTCACGGCGGAGCCACAACCAACAACAACTGAGGGGATGCACATGGGTGGAATCAACGTTTCGCGCTGGATCGGCGGCGGCGTGGTCGCCGCACTCGTCATTTACCTGATCGAATGGTTCATGGGGGCCAAGGTGTGGATGAGCGCGGTCAGCGCGCGCTTGTCGGAGCTCGGGCTTTCGACCGCGATGACTCCGCGAACGTTTCTCGCCTACGGGATCATCTGCCTGCTGGTGGGCCTGGTGTTGATCTTCTTCTACGCGCTCGCGCGCACGCGGCTCGGACCCGGCCCGCGCACGGCGGTCATCGTGTCGATCGCAATGTTCCTCGGCGGCTATCTGCCGGGACTCATCGACTACAACATCATCGGGTTGTACTCGAGCGACTTGCTGGTGAAGTGGGGCGTCCAGGGCGTGCTCGAGACGATCGTCGCGGGTGTCCTCGGCGCCTGGGTGTACAAGGAGTGAGCGGGGATCAGGCGCGTTCCAGCGTGAAGAATGTCATCGCATAGGCGTTCTTCTCGTCGGCCGGATGCGTGGCGCGCGCGACGCTGCGCCATTCGTTCCAATCGATGAGCGGGAAGCGTGTGTCACCCGCGATGGGTGCGTGCACGCGCGTGAGATAGATGCGCTGCGCCTGCGGCAGACACAAACGATAGATCTCCGCGCCGCCGATCACCATCAGCTCCCCCGCATCGCGGCTAGCGTCGAGTGCTGCCTCGAGACTGGCGACGGTCTCCACACCGGGCACGTCGATCGGCTCGCGGCGCGTCAGTACGAGACTGCGGCGGCCGGGCAGCGCTTTGCCGATGGCTTCAAAGGTCCTGCGGCCCATCAGCATCGGCTTGCCCATGGTGAGCGACTTGAAGTGCCTGAGGTCCGCGGGCAGGTGCCAGGGCAGCCGGTTTGCACGCCCGATCACACCGTTCTCGGCCATGGCCACTACCAGTGCCAAGGCGGGCCGTGCTTGCGGGGGATCTGTGCGCTCGGTCACGCTTGACATAAAGGCCCTGTGAGCGGCTCCACGCGCTTGGAACTCAAAGACTTATACAGTGAGCGGGCCGTTTGCGCAGGGCGCTCCGCACAGAGGCGACGCGGCGCGGCGGCGATCACGACCCTAGGGTAATCCCGAGTGTTGCAATGAGGCGAACACTGGCGTGGCTGGCCGTCGTGGGGCTGTTACTCGGCCCTGCGACGGCCTTTTCACAAACCATCACGCGCTACGCACGCTTCGTCGGCAACATCAACTTCGTTGCAACCGGCGGTTCGCTGCGCACGCAGCCGAACACCGTTGACGCCTGCGCGGTCGGCGCCACCAGCACGGCCGCCGTCGCCGGCATACCCGCGGGTTCCGCTGTCCTCGCCGCTTACCTGTACTGGGGAGGCTCGGGCAGCACGATCGACTCGAGCGTCACCTTCGCCGGCGCGGCGATCAACGCAAGCCGCACGTTTACAACCACGTTCAACAACGGCGGCACGCTCTTCCCCTACTTCGGCGGCTTCGCCGACGTGACCGCGCGCGTCGCGGGCAACGGCAACTACACGTTCGGCGGCCTCACCGTCAACACCGGCGCGCCTCACTGTGGCAGCCAGGCCGTGGTCGCGGGCTGGGGACTTATCGTGATCTACCAGCGTGCGGCCGAGAGTCTGCGCGCCATCAATGTCTTCGACGGCCTGCAGTATTTTCGCGGCAGCGCCGTCACGCTTACGCCCGACGGCTTTCGCGTGCCGCCGACGGGGATCGACGGGCGCATGGCGATCGTCGCGTGGGAGGGCGACCCGCAGAACTCCACGCCCCTCAACGGCTTCAGCGAGCTGCTGAGCTTCAACGGCAACGCGCTCGACGACGGCATCGTCGTGGCGGGCAGCGATCCTGTGGTCCAGCCGTACGACGGTACGGTCAATACGCTCGGTATCGCGACCAGCTACGGCGTCGATGTCGACACCTTCACCGTCGATCCGTACATCTCCGCGGGACAAACTTCCGCCACGACGGTGTTCTCGGCGGGCGGCGACCTGGTGTTGCTCACCGCGCAAGTGGTGAGCGTGACGACCGAGCCGAGCGTCGATCTCAGCATTACCAAGACCCATGTCGGCGATTTCTCGGCCGGCACGAACGGCGTCTACACGATCAAGGTCAGCAACGGCACCGGTGTCGGCCTCGAGCAGGAAGACAACAGCGTCACGGTCACGGATACGCTGCCGGCCGGGCTCGCCTACGTTTCCGGTACCGGTACGGGCTGGAGCTGCGGTAGCGCGGGCCAGACCGTCACCTGCACTCACCCGCCGCCGGTTGCGATGGGCGCGACGCTGCCGGATCTTTCGCTGACGGTTCTTCCCGGGCAGGCCGCGGCGCCGTCTGCGACCAACACTGCAGTCGTCTCGAGCGCCAGCCTCGACTTCAACGCCGCCAACAACACTGTTACCGACGCAACCAACGTGCGCCTGCCGAATCTCTCGACGTCGACCAAGACCGTGGTCGATCTCAACGGCGGCGATGCGAATCCCGGCGACATCTTGCGTTACACGATCACGCTGAAGGAGACGACCGGCGTGCCGGCGCCCAACGTGCGCGTGACCGACGACGTTCCGGCCAACGTCGATTCATTCAGCGTCGTGACTTTGCCGGCTGGGGCAGTCAACAACTCGACCGGCGCCGGCACCGGAGCCAACGGTGACGGATTCCTCGACATCTCGAATATCACGGTGCCGGCGAGCGGCACGGTGACGGTCGTGTTCGATGTGCGCGTGACGGCTGGCACGCAACCCGGGGCGACCGTCGACAACACTGCGAGCGTCATCAATTCGAACGGTAACGGCGCGACGCCGGCGGCGCCGCAGATCATCATCTCCCAGTCGCAGATTCCCTCGACCGGGGGCAAATTCCTGTATCTCTACAGCGCACCGGTGCAGCTCTCGCGCACCCCGCCGAGTGGTGTGCCCGCGGCCATCACGATCAACAGCCAGAACGGCAGCACCACCTGGACACAGGCGCCGGCGCTCGCCACCAGCCTGTCGCTGCCGGCGGGCAATGTGCCGGTGCAATTGTGGCTCACGCGCTCTGGCAACGCTGGCGCACGCACTATCCAGGTCACGTTGAGCGCGAGCGGCATCGGTACCCTGGGGACGACCACGCTCAGCGTGACTCCTCCGACCGGCAATCCCGCGCTGACCACGTTCACGGTGCCGATCGGCGCCCAAGCCATCCCCGCCGGCAGAACCCTTTCGCTGCAGATCACCAACACCAGCGCACAGGCCAATCGGCCGATCCAGGTCTATCCAGTCGATCCAGTATCAGCAGCGCGTTCGAATGTGAGCTTCAACAGCAACACGGTCGTCAACGTCAACAGCGTCCTGAGTTACAACGCCGCGTATTCCGGCGGCGCGGCGACGGCAACGTTCAATCCAGGGAACACGGTGTACATGCGGGCGGTCGTGAGCGATCCGTTCGGGAGCTTCGACGTCGCTGGCGCATCCCTCACGCTGCTCAATCCCAGCAGCACTGCGGTGCTCAGCAACGTCGCCATGGCCCAGGTCGCGGACTCTGGCGCGGCAACCAGGACTTACGAGCTCAGCTCTGCGCTGCCTGCTGGGGCACCCGCGGGTGCATGGACCATGAGAGTGACGGCGCGCGAGGGCACCGAGAACACGGTGACGGACCTGGGCATCGGCACCTTCTCGGTCGTCATTCCGCAGCCGACACTCATCATCACGCGCACCTCGCAGGTGATCTCCGATCCCTACAACAACGTTACCAATCCGAAGCGCATCCCGGGCAGCGTGCAGCTGTACTCGCTCACGATCACCAACCAGGGGCCGGGAACCGTCGATGCGAGTACGCTCGTGATCAGCGAATTCGTGCCGCCGAATTCGGACCTGTACGTCACGACGGTGAGCGGCGATCCGATCGCTTTCGTCGATGGCACACCCGTGAGTGGCCTCGCATACAACTATGCGGCGAACGTCACGTACTCGAATCAGCCTGGCGGCCTCGCACCATACACCTATACGCCAGTGCCCGATGTCGCGGGCTTCGACCCCAACGTCACCGGCATGCGCATCGCGCCGACCGGCACGATGAACGCGGCGAGCATGAGCGGTAATCCGTCCTTTACGATTCGTTTTCGCGTGCGGCTGCGCTGAGTAGCGCGACCGTTCCACCGGCGTTCAGACCCACACGTCCAGCGGCGCGGTCATCGGGCCGCCGCTCGCGCCGGTGTTCACGGTGCCGATCGGCTCGACCAGCATCAGGTGACATTCCTTCGCGGCAGCGGGCTTGTGCTCGACACCCTTGGGCACCACGAACATCTCGCCTTTGCGCAGTACGACGTCGCGATCGCGCAGGGTTAAGGCGCGCAATTCGGGACGAAGTCAAGGTTTTGAAGGACGAACGGGGTTGCGCCCTCGCGGCGATTGGTTACGCTCCAACACCGCGATTCAGTCGAGGACCCATTGCCATGGCGCGATCACATGCAGCGATGCGGACCGAAGTGCACGACCCTGCCATCAAGGCGATCCTGCTCGGTGGGCTGATCGCCGGCGCGCTGGACATCTCCGACGCCTTCATTCTCTGGGGCATCCAGGGCGTGAGCCCAGTGCGCATCCTGCACAGCATCGCCAGTGGCCTGCTCGGTCGCGATGCGCTGAAGGGCGGTTTCAGCACGGCTGCCCTGGGCGCATTTCTGCACTTCTTCATGACGACGATCATGGCGGCGGTGTACTACTTCGTCGCGCAGCGGGTGCCGCTGCTCGTACGTCATGCTGTGACGTGCGGACTCGCTTACGGCGTCGCGCTCTACTTCTTCATGAATTTCGTGGTGCTGCCGCTCTCCGCCTTCCCGGGAGATCCGCACGCGCTCTCCCCCTTGCCACTGATCAATGGCCTGCTGATCCATTCGCTCGGCGTCGGCCTGCCAATCGCCCTGGTGACGCGCCGCGCGCTCACAGCGCGCGGGACAGAAACCAGCCGGTGAGGCTCAGCCGCTCGCGCGTGGCGGGCAGCACTTCGTGCTCGAACTGTTCGCTGAGGAAGACTACCAGCCGGCCGGATTGCGGCAGGAACTCGATGACGTTCCCTGCGCTTTCTCCACTCAGATAGAGACGCAGTGCTCCGCCCTCCGCTTCGCGCCAGCCCTCGTTGAGATACAGCACGAGCGAGAGGATCCGCCGACTGCCGCTGCTGAATCGATCGCGGTGCCGAGCGTAGAACGCACCCGGACGATAAAGTGCGAAATGCAGCTCGAGATCGAACAGACCGAGTTGCAGCGTCGCATTGGATTCGCAGCGCAATTGCTCGAGCCGGGGCAGCACTGCGCTCACGGAGACGGGAAAGGGTTCTTCGAGCCAACAGGTGTCGTCCCCGCGGATATCGCGCCGCACTGCGCGCTCTTCTCCCCTGCCCACCGCCGCGGCGTCAAAAGCGCCGCGTGCCTCGAGTTCCGATGCCTCGGTGCGTAGCCGGGCGATCAGCTCGGGCGGAAGAAAGTCGTCGCGGCACGACCAGCCCTGTGAGGCGATGTCCGCCGCGAGCGCCGCTTCAGCGGCCATTCGCCCTACGGCGGCGCGGCATCTCGGGAGGCGCGAGCATCGTGCCACGGCACCCCGGCGCACCACAGCAACAGGCGAAGAGCTGCTCGACGTTCGGCGGGTCGTTGCGTTCACGCTGGATCTGGTAGTCGTACGCCAGCTCTTCACCCGGCTCGATGGTACGCGTCGCGTAGATGAAAATGCGGTTGTCCTCGATCACCGACTCGCAGTTCGGCTCGCAGGAATGATTGATGAACCGGGCCTCGTTGCCGCCGACTCCGGCATCGATGACGGTGCGCGCATCGAGGATGAAGAGGAATGTGTGGTGGTCGTCGTGGTCGCGCCCTTCGTAGCGCCGATCCGCCTCGGCGTGGCTCACGCGATCCCCCGTGTATTCGATGACGCGCGTACCCTGGCGAATGCGGCGCAGCGCGAACACGCCGCGGCCGTGCACGCGCGAGCGGCGCACCTCGAGCAGCCGCAACCCCTTGCCATTGGCGAGACGCAGCATCTAGACCGCCACTGGTGCCTTGATCGGCGCATCGTGCTGGTAATTCACGATCTCGAAATCCTCGAACTGGTACTCGAACAGTGTCGGCGCGCGGCGCTTGATCACGAGCTGTGGCAGCGGGCGCGGCGTGCGCGTGAGTTGCAGGTCAGCCTGCTCCAGGTGGTTGACGTACAGATGACAATCACCGCCCGTCCAGATCAGGTCGCCGGCCACCAGGTGCGCCTGCTGTGCCAGCATGTGGGTCAGCAGCGCATAGGAAGCAATGTTGAAGGGCACGCCCAGAAAAATATCGGCGCTGCGCTGGTACACCTGCGCCGAGAGCCGTCCCTGGGCCACGTAGAACTGAAAGAAGGCGTGACACGGCGCCAGCGCCATGTGTGCAAGCTCGCCCACGTTCCAGGCGCTGACGATGATGCGGCGCGAATCCGGGTTGGTGCGCAGCTGCTCGATCACCTGCGCCATCTGGTCGATGTGCCGGCCGTCGGGAGCCACCCAGTCGCGCCACTGCTTGCCATAGATCGGCCCCAGCTCGCCGCGCTCATCCGCCCATTCATCCCAGATGGTGATGCCATTCTCGCGCAGATAGCGCACGTTGGTTTCGCCGCGCAGGAACCACAGCAGCTCGTGGATCACCGAGCGTGTATGCACCTTCTTGGTCGTGAGCAGCGGGAAGCCTTGCGCGAGTTCGAAACGCATCTGGTAGCCGAACACGCTCAGCGTTCCGGTGCCGGTGCGATCGGCCTTGCTCACCCCGTGCTCGCGCACGTGGCGCATGAAGTCGAGATAGACCTTCATCGATAGTTGCCGGAGGGTACGCGCCTGGTGTAAGCCCATGCGAGCAGCGCCACGCCGATGAGAACCATCGGGAACGACAGTACCTGCCCGGTTGTTAGCCAGCCCCAGGCCAGGTAACCGTGCGCGCCCATGTTGTCGTCGGGCACGCGCACGAATTCGATGGCGAAGCGGAACACGCCGTACAGCACCAGGAAGAGTCCCGTGGGCGCCAGCCGCGGACGCGGCTTCATGGTGTAGAGCCACAGCACCGTGAACAGCACCAGGCCCTCGAGCGTCGCTTCGTAGAGCTGCGAGGCGTGCCGTACCTCGCCATTCACCATGAATCCCCACGGCACGTCCGTGATCTTTCCCCACAGCTCGCCGTTGATGAAGTTGCCGATGCGCCCAGCGAACAGCCCAACCCCGGGAAGCGGCGCGGTGAAGTCGAAGACATCGGCAATCGCGCGCCCGCGGCGCTTGGCGAAGATCGCAATCGCGACCAGGACGCCGGCGAGACCGCCGTGGAAGGACATTCCGCCCTGCCACACCCTGAGGATCGCAAGCGGGTCCTTGGCGATCACGTCGTGACCATACACGAGCACCCAGCCGAGGCGACCGCCAAGAATGACCCCGAGTGCAGCGAAAAAGATCAGGTCATCGACATCGTTGGGTTTCCAGCTCGACCCGCGCTGCGCCGCGCGGCGGCGCCCGAGCCACCACGCGGCCACGAAGCCAAGCAGGTACATGATCCCGTACCAGTGAACCTGGATCGGACCAAACCCGAAGAACGGCCCGATCGAGAACGCCACCGGGTCGAAGGCGGGATACGGGATCATTGCGCCTCAGTCCTGCACAGCACGGCAGAAGTATGCTTTGAGATAACGCGTCTCTGGAATGGCAGGATGCACTGGGTGGTCGGGTGCCTGGCCCCCGGATTCGAGCACCTGCACGAAGCGGTTCACGTGTCGCGCCGCCTTCTGAATCGCGGCCAGCAGCTCCTCGCCCGCAAGGTGATACGAACAGGAGCAGGATACCAGCATCCCGTCGCGCGACAGCAGCTGCAGCCCAAGCTGATTGAGCCGGCGATAGGCGGCCTGCCCTTTGGGCGCATCCTTGCGGCGCTTGATGAAAGCCGGCGGATCGAGCACCACGACATCGTAGCGCTCGCGCGCTGCGTGCAGCGCTTCGAGCACCTCGAACGCATCGCCCCGACGAACGTCGAGCTTGATGCCGTTCGCGGAGGCATTCGCCTGCAGCCATTCGATCGCCTGCGGCGAGGACTCGACACAGGTGACATCGGTTGCCCCATGCCGGGCGGCGGCGATGCCCCATGCGCCCAGGTAGCTGAAGACATCCAGCACGCGCGCGCCCGGGACGTACTTGAGAAGGGTTGCCCGATTGAGTGCCTGGTCGAAGAACCAGCCGGTCTTCTGCCCTTGCGCGAGCGGCACCGAGAAGTGCACGCCGTTCTCCGTCAGCGTCACCGTCTCGGGTACTGTGCCGAAGGCCGTCTCGACGTAGGCCGGCAGGCCCTCGAGCTCGCGCGTTCCGCTGTCGTTCTTCCACAGCAGCGCCGCGGGGTGAATCACCTTCTCCAGCGCCGCAACGATCTCCGGCTTCAGGCGCTCCATACCCGCCGTGCCGATCTGCGCGACGCAGACTTCGCCGTAGCGATCGATGACGAGACCTGGCAGTTCGTCCGACTCGCCATAGACCAGCCGGTAATACGGTTGCTCGTACAGGCGCCGGCGCAAACTCAGGGCGACCTGCAGACGATGCACGAGCAGCGACTTGCTGATCGGGTGCTCGACATCGCGGCCGACGATGCGCGCGCAGATGAGCGAGCGCGGATTGACGTAAGCGTAGCCGAGGAAGCGATCGCGATCGCTCACCACACGCACCGGATCGCCGGGTGCGAACGCTGTCAGGGGCGTTGCATCGGTATCGACTTCGTTGCTGAAGATCCACAGGTGGCCCGCGGTGAGACGCCGGTCCTCGCCGCGCTTCAGGCGCAGCTCGGGAATCGGCGCAGCTGCAGCAGCAGGCGCCACACGCGTGGCAGGTTGCAAGGACATCGAACTCCGGGCAGATCGGATCGCGTATAGTGGCGCGCATTCTAGCCGAAGCGCGCCTCATGCAGCCGACCTCCGCGACCAGCGTCAATCGCCTCGCCCGGGAGACCAGCCCGTACCTGCAGCAACACGCGGGCAATCCGGTGGACTGGTACCCGTGGGGCGAGGAGGCCCTGCAGCGAGCGCGCCGGGAAGACAAGCCGATTCTGCTTTCGATCGGCTATTCCGCCTGTCACTGGTGCCACGTAATGGCACACGAGTCGTTCGAGGACCCGGACACCGCAACGCTGATGAACCGGCTGTTCGTGAACGTCAAGGTCGACCGCGAGGAGCGACCCGATCTCGATCGCATCTACCAGCTCGCGCACCAGATGCTGGCGCGCCGCCCGGGTGGTTGGCCGCTCACCATGTTCCTTGCGCCCGAGGATCAGCGCCCGTTCTTCGGGGGAACCTACTTCCCGAGCGAGCCGCGCTACGGCGTGCCTGCGTTCAAGGATCTCCTGCAGCGCGTCGATCGCTACTATCACGAGCACGGCGGGGAAGTGCGCAGCCAGAACCGCGCGCTGGCCGAAGCCTTCGAGACGCTCTATCCGGCTGCGCCCGCGGCAGACCAGGAGCTCACCGCCGAACCGCTGCGACATGTGCGTACGCTCCTCGAGGATGAGTTCGACAGCCGCTACGGCGGCTTTGGCTCAGCGCCGAAATTCCCGCATCCGACCAGCATCGAGCGGCTGCTGCGCCACTGGCACGCGACCGTGGGGGAGCGCGAGCCCGACCTCAGGGCACTCTACATGGCGACGCTCACGCTCAAGTGCATGGGGGAAGGAGGCATCTACGATCAGGTGGGTGGCGGCTTCAGCCGCTATTCGGTCGATCAGTACTGGATGATCCCGCACTTCGAAAAGATGCTCTACGACAACGGGCCGCTGCTCGCCCTGTACGCACAGGCGGGACGCGCCACCGGCGACCGGTTCTTCTCGGACATTGCCGGCGGCGTCGCGGGCTGGGTGCTGCGCGAGATGCAGGCGGCCGAAGGTGGCTACTACTCGAGCCTCGATGCCGATTCGGAAGGTCATGAAGGCCGCTTCTATGTCTGGGATCGCAAGGAGATTCAGGAGCTCCTCGAGCGCGACGAGTACCGCATCGTGGAGCGCCGCTTCGGCCTCGATGAGGCAGCCAACTTCGAAGGTCACTGGCACCTGCACGCACGCGAGTCGCTGGAAAAGATCGCGAGTCGGCAAGGGCGTGAGGTGTCCGAGATCGAGACGATCCTGGCGGGCGCGTGCAAGAAGCTGCGCCGCGTGCGCGAGCGCAGGGTGCGCCCCGGCCGCGACGAGAAGATCCTGACGAGCTGGAACGGTCTCATGATCCAGGGGATGGCGGTGGCAGCACGGTGCCTCAACCGTGCCGATCTCGAGAACTCGGCGCTGCAGGCCCTCGACTTCATTCGTGGTCGACTGTGGAGTGACGGCCGGCTGCAGGCGACGTTCAAGGACGACCGCTCACATCTCCAGGCTTATCTCGATGACTACGTCTTCCTGGCGGATGCGATCCTGGATCTCCTGCAGTGCCGCTGGCGCAGCGCGGACCTGGCATTCGCCGTGGCGCTGCTCGAGGTCGTGCTCGAGCACTTCGAGGATGCGGAGCGTGGCGGATTCTTCTTCACCGCGGACGATCACGAGGCGCTGATGCATCGCTCCAAGGTCTTCGGCGACGAGTCGCTCCCCAACGGCAATGCGATTGCGGCGCGGGTCTTCGGTCGCCTCGGTCACCTGCTCGGCGAGACACGTTACCTGCGTGCCGCGGAGCGCACGCTGCAGGCAGGCTGGGCTGCGATGCAGCAACATCCCCAGAGCCACGCCGCGCTGCTCAATGCGCTCGAGGAGTATCTCGAACCGGTCGAGATCGTTATCGTGCGCGGCACGGCGAACGAGGTACGACGCTGGCGCGATGATCTTGCGGCACTCTACGCCCCGCGACGGCTCGTGCTTCCGATTCCAGACGACGCCGCTGATCTCCCGCCCGTCATTGCCGACAAGAAGGCAGCCACTGGGACCGTCGCGTACGTGTGTCGTGGCACCACGTGCAGCGCACCCGTTGCCTCTCTGGCCGATCTCCTGCAACAACTTGGACGCGCCGCTTGAATACCGCCGCCACACACAACATTGACACACGCTGGTGGATTCTCGTTTTCACGAGCGTCGTGCTCTTTGGCAACTACTATGTGTATGACTCGATCGCGCCCGTGGCCGACCTGCTGCAGCGGCAGCTCGGTTTCAGCGCGACGCAAATTGGCACGCTCAATGCGATTTACAGTGCCCCGAATATCATCATGGTGCTGGTGGGGGGTATTCTCGTCGACCGCTTCGGCGCTGCGCGCGTAACGTTCTGGACGGCGCTTCTCTGCCTGATCGGCTCGGTGCTGACAGCGCTCGGCAGTCATTTCGCGCTGATGGCCGTTGGCCGGCTCATCTTCGGCCTCGGTGCGGAAACCATGATCGTCGCGACGCTGGCGGCGCTGGGACAATGGTTCGCCGGCCGGGGCGTGGCATTCGCGATGGCGCTGAGCCTCAGCGTGGCGCGCCTCGGTTCCTACGCCGCGGACCTCTCGCCCACCTACGCTTCCGGGCTTTACGCACAGGGGTGGCAGCCACCCTTGTGGCTCGCCGCGACCATCATGGCGCTCGCCCTCGTGGGCGCGGCCGCGTACTGGTGGATGGAAGCCACGGCGCGGTCGCGGGGCGCACCGCTCGTTGCCGCTGCCAGAGATCGATTCGTCTGGTCAGATGTGTGGCGCTTCAATCGTTCGTACTGGTATCTCCTGGCGCTGAACGTGCTCTTCTACTCGGTCATCTTCCCCTTCCGCAGTACCTTTGCGATCGAGTATTTCCAGAACGCGCATGGCCTGTCGCTCGACATCGCGGGCCAGATGAACAGTTACGTATTCCTGGCTGCGGTCTTTGCTACGCCGTTGTTCGGATGGATCGCCGACCGCTTCGGTCGACGTGGCTTGTTGCTGACGCTCGGATCACTCCTGCTACCGCTCAGCTTCCTGATCCTGGCGGAGACTTCCTGGAGCCTGTGGATCACCACCGCCCTCATCGGCGTCAGTTTCTCGCTCGTACCGGCCGTACTCTGGCCCGCCGTTTCGATCCTGGTGGAAGCACGGCGCCTTGGAACGGCGTTTGGCCTGATGAACGTGTTGCAGAATATCGGCCTCACGCTCTGCAACGTCGTGGCCGGGGCGATCAACGATGCCGCTCACGCCGGAGCCAGCAACCCCGCCGGCTACGTGCCAATGCTCGCTTTCTTCGGCATCCTCAGCCTGTTGGGATTCGTGTTTGCGTGGCTGCTGCTCCAGCGCGAACGCGGCCCGCTCGGGCACGGGCTGGAACGCGCCGCGGCGAGTTTCTGAGCACTACTTCCTGGAACGGCGCGCGCGCCGCTTCGCAGTCTTCTTGTTCGCGGGGCTCTTGCGGGACCTGCCCTGCTTCATGCCTCTGTCACCGCGCGATCCCAAGGTGACGGCGCAAGCTTTGCGCGACCATTCAACCAGCTGCTCCGCGTCTTCGAGCACCTCCGCCGGTACCTGGAAGTACGTCATCGAGTAGAGCGGCTTGTCCTTGAAGGGTCGAAACGGTTCCATGCCTCGCGTCTCAGTAGGCAACGAGCGTCGTACCGCTCTTCGGGGTCACCGGCTTTCCTCCCGGGCCCGCAAACACGATCGGCAGCGACTCGTGCATCATGCCCGCATTGCGCTGCACGGCGAAGTGCAGGTGCGGGCCAGAGCTGAATCCCGTGTTGCCGGAATCGGCGATGTATTCGCCGCGCTTGATGATCTGGCCGGGCCGCACGCGGATCGAATCCCAGTTGAGATGCGCGTAAATGCTCATGGTGCCGTCGGGATGCAGCACGCGAATGAGATTGGCACGCGTGGCGCGGTCGGGATCAGCGGTCGCTTCGAAGAACTGGCTCGCAACCTCGATCACGGTGCCGCCGCGCGCGGCATACACCTGCGTACCGACCGGCATGGCGATGTCCACCGCGTAACGGAAGGCCGGGCCGACGTGCGTGACCTGATCCGGGTACGCCTGCGTCACCATGAACTGCTGCGCCACGGCGAATGGTGCCCGGTAAGGCTCGGGCGGCGCGTGCTGCACGCCAGGCTCACCGAGCAGCGCGCGATACTCGAAGCCGAAGGACATCAGACGGGTGTGATCGCCCGGCTTCAACGTGGCGATGAGCGTCGGCTCACGCGCGGGGAGCACTGCGAGCTTCATCTGTGGGTCGAAGCCGGTAACGTTTACGGGCTCGAGCAGGCGCACGGCCACCTCGGCCGGGCAGAAACAACCGTTGTCCGCGACCAGCTCGACCCGGTCGTCGACCACCCGGCGCAGCACTTTGACCTCCGGTGATGCCGCCGACGCGGTGAGGAGTTGCTCCTCCACGTCGCGCACCGAATCGGGCCGCCGGTCGGTATAGACCCAGTTCCCATGCTCATCGTGGTACCGATACAGGCTTTGCGCGTCGGAGATGGCCGCGACGGCGAGCATGAACCCAGACAGCAACCAGCGCGCGTGCCGTGGCGGCCAGTTCACGGCGTCATTCCATGGCGCTTCAGGGCCGCGCGCAGGCGCTCGATCAGCGGGCCATGCGTAGCGGCGTCGAAGCGCGGCGCCTGCGCCCAGTCGTGAGCCCAGGGCTGCTGGGTACGCAAGGCCGCAGGCTCGTCCGCGTAGCGCGGAAACACGTGCGCGTGCAAGGCCGGCTCGAGATTGCCGAAGAGCGCGTAGTTGATGCGTATCGCGCCGGTCACTTCAAGCAGAGCATCGCCGAGTGTGGCCATATCAGCGAAAAACAGCGCACGCGCTTCGGCACGCAAAGCATTGAGGTGCGGCACCACCGGATCGGGCAGCAGCAGCGAGTAGCCCGTGAGCACCTGTGTGTGCGCAAGAACGATCCAGCCCGAAGCTGCGCGCGCAACGAACGTGCCATCCCGGCCGGCTCGCAGCGTCTCGATCTGGCGGTGGATGGCCGTGCTCACGACGCGTGTCTCATGCGGGAGTGCGGAATATGAAGTACACCGCGCCAAGCATGCACAGCGAGGCCCACAGGTAGTCGAGCTTGAGCGGCTGGCGCATGTAGAACCACACGAACGGCACGAACACGCTCAGGGTGATGATCTCCTGCAGGATCTTGAGCTGCGGCAGGCTGAGGGCCGTGTAGCCGATGCGGTTCGCAGGCACCTGCAGCAGGTACTCGAACAGCGCGATGCCCCAGCTCACGAGCGCGGCAATCCACCACGGGCGCGTGCTAAGGTGCTTGAGGTGCGCGTACCACGCAAACGTCATGAAGACGTTCGAGAACGTGAGCAGGATGATGGCGCGGGAGATCGCTGACAACGGCACAGTGTCCTCCTACTGCGATGAGACGCCGAGGGCCGCAAGGGCCCGCACGGTGGCAGCATGCGTACGATGCTCGATGCCGTGCCAGCCGCGGGCGCGCGCGGCGGCCACGTTTTGCGGCAGATCATCGATGAATACGGTTGCCTCCGGCTGCAGGCCGAAGCGGCGCTCGGCCTGTGCGTAAATCTCCGGGTGAGGTTTCATCACGCCGGCGACGTACGACGGCAGCGTACCGTGACCGAGACGATCGAGGTCGTATTCACGCACCATATGCTCCCAGTGCAGCTCGCCGACGTTGCTGAGCAGATGCACGCGGTAGCGCTCGGCGAGATCGCGCGCCAGGGCCAGCATCGGCTCCTGCGGCTCGAACATGTCGAGCCAGCGCCGGCGCAGCTCCGGCCGGCTCATCGGCCTGCGTCCGAGTCGGGCGAGGTTCTCCAGCAATTCCTCGCCCGCCAGCGTTCCGCATTCGTGCTGCTCGAGCCCGATCCTCGAGGTCACATCGCGCATGCTGGCGATGTCGGCTCCGTGCTCGCGCAGGAACGTCGTGAGCGGAGAATAGTCAAGATGGACCAGGACCCAGCCGATGTCGAAGACGATGGATTGAATCGACGCGCTCACGGATACCGAATTGTAAAGGCGCCGCCTCGCCTCACGCGACCTTGCTGGCACCGAATACCGCTCGCCAACATGGACCAGCGAGAGAGACAATAGTGCATACCCTCCGTTCAAGAATTCCCATGGCCCTGCAGACCGTCCCCAGTGCACCAAGGATCTTCACCGCGCTCGTCCTCGCGTTCGCGACGGTTTCGGCCATCGCTCAGACGCCGCTGCCGGGGCCCGTGGGCCCTGTGCTCGAAAGCGTCCTGGTCGGGGGAGGCCACCCTGAATTGTCAGCGCTCGACCTGGCGGGCGAACGCGCCGAGCTCGAGGGGTTGTACGCCGCACAGGCAGGTCAGTTCCTCTGGAGCCGCGGCCATGCCCTGACGCGGCCCGCGAGCGACGTGATCGCGCAACTGCGCGCGGCCGAGAATGTGGGGTTGCGCGCTGCCGATTACGACGCGAACCAACTGGCAACGCTTGCCACCCGCCTGAGCAGCACGTCCGCCGATGAGCAGTGGGCCCTGTTCGACATCGGCCTGAGCGCTGCACTCTACGCCTATGTCCACGATGTGCATGCCGGGCGTATCGATCCGGGCGCGGCCGGCCTGGATCTCACGGTCGAACATTCGCGCCTGGACTTCACACCGCTGGCGCAGGGACTCAGTCACAGCGCCGATGTCGCCGGCATCCTGCGTGACTTCGAGCCGCCGTTCCTGCACTACGAGCTGCTCAAGAAATCACTCCTGCGCTATCGCGAGCTTGCCCTCGAGCCAGAGCTGACGCAGCTGCCTGCACTCACGGCGAAGTCGGAGAAGCCCGGACAGGCGTACGCAGGCGCCGCGCAATTGCGCCGCCTGCTCACGGCGCTCGGTGATCTGCCGCCGTCGTCTTCGCCTGCGGGCGCTGCGGATACCACGCTCGATGCGAGCCTGGTCGAGGGTCTCAAGAAATTTCAGGCGCGCCACGGGCTGGATGCGGACGGCACGCTCGGTGCAGGAGCATTTGCCGCGCTGACGACCCCGCTGAGCAGACGTGTGCAGCAGATCGAGCTCACGCTCGAGCGCTGGCGCTGGCTGCCGCCGCAGCTCGATCGCCCGCCGATCATCGTGAACATTCCGCGGTTCCGACTGAGCGCCTTTCGCAGCACGGCCGACCACGAGGACTCGATGCTCATGATGAATGTCATCGTAGGCAAGAGCTATCCCACCAGCCGCACGCCCGTGTTCTCAGCCGATATGAAATACATCGTGCTGCGGCCGTACTGGGACGTGCCTTACAGCATCACGACGAAGGAGATGCTGCCGAAGATCCGCGCGAATCCCGCGTACCTGTCGGCGCAGCGGCTGGAGATCGTGGGCGGCTACGGCGATGACACGCCGGTACTGGAACCGACGCCTGAAAATCTCGACGCGCTCGCGCGCGGCAAGCTGCGTCTGCGCCAGCAGCCCGGGCCCGACAACGCGCTGGGGCTGGTGAAGTTCATGTTCCCCAATCCCTATAACGTCTACTTGCACAGCACACCGGCGCAGTCGCTCTTCGAACATACCACCCGCGCCTTCAGTCATGGTTGCGTGCGCGTTGAGGACCCGGTCGCGCTGGCGGAATACGTACTACGCGACGACCCGACGTGGACGCGCGAGCGCATCCTGCAGGCGATGAACGACGAGAAACCCATGCAGGTGAGCCTGCGCGAGCCGATTCGTGTCTTCATCGTGTACGGCACGGCAATCGCCACCGAACAGGGCGTGCTCTATCTGCTGCCCGACATTTACGGGCATGACGCCAAGCTCGCGCAGCTCCTGCGCGCCAGCCGCAAGGGAATGAACGGCGCTTAGATCGTTGTTCAGCCGCGCCAGCTGCGCACGCGGCCGGTATCGAGATGGGCGAAGTCAGAGCCGGCGTAATAGCCGCAGCCCCCGCGCTCGAGGCGTAGTGCCGCATCGAACAGGTGCCGCGTATTCACGCCCTGCAGTCGCACATCGATCGCCTTGCCGTCCATGTGCAGGCTGTGAACCGCCACGCCCGCGCTGAGCTCGTGGAGCGCGGCGTTCGTGGTGGGAGACCGATAGCCTGAGATCACCTCGAAATGCGGATCGACGCCGAGCCGCCACGCGACGTCATAGAGAACGTCGAACAGCGGCGGATCGATGGCCTTGATCTCACCCGTGCGAAAGTCGCGCAGCAGGACGTTGAAGCGCTCGAGGTTACCGGCGTCAAACTCATCGCCCCGACGGTAAGGTGCCGCAAGCGACTCGCCCGTATGCGTGTTGAGCAAGGAGAGTGCGCGCGCCTGGCCGGAGCCCGGCGCCGCGCTCGCGAGCGCACGCAGCGGCAGCGGCGCGAGCGCAGCCAGCGAGGCGGCACGCATCGCGCTCACAAGAAATTGACGACGGCCCGGAACGCTCATGTCAGCGGATAATACGGATTGCCCGAGGGAAGCCCAAGCGTCTCAGCGTCGCAGCGTGACGACAGTCCCGCTTTCGCCAGGCCGGGCGTTGACGACCACGACAGTCGGCTTGGGGAAGAAATTGAACTCGCAGGCCGTGGCCCACGTATAGGCGCCCATGACATGCGCCAGCACTAGGTCGCCGTCCTGCAGCCGCGGCAGCTCGAGCTGATCGTCGATTACATCGATGCTGTCGCATGTGGGCCCGGCCAGCACGGCTGGCTCCGTCCGACCGCTGCGGCCGAGGCTCGTGATCGGGTAGGAAGCATGTTCGTAGTGCTGGCCGCTGAACAGGCCGTACACGCCGTCATCGAGGTAGTACCACCACTTTCCCTGTCGTTGCGCACGCCCCATGACGGTCGCGACGCCGATGCCGGCCGGCGCCACAATGAAACGCCCCGGCTCGGCGAGGATGCGAACCTCGCGCGGCAGCGCTTCGAGCGCCCGGTTGATGGGCGCACAGAAATCCTCGATCTCGGGCACTGGAGTCCGGTACTGAACCGGGAATCCGCCACCGATATCGAGCGTGTCGAACGGTCCGTGGCCCGCAGCCTCGCCCTGCGCCATCAGCCGCGTGCAGACGCGGATGGCCTCGACATATTTCGCCGGATCGGTGGCCTGGGATCCGACGTGAAACGAGAAGCCGCGCACACGCACAGCCAGCTCACCCGCTTTGCGCAGCAGCGCCGGCACGTCCTGCGCGTCGCAGCCGAACTTGCGTGAAAGGTCAACCACCGCGTCCGGACTGCGAAAGGACACCCGCAGCAACAGCGCAGCGCGGTGACGGTACTTTTCGAACTTGGCGACCTCGTCAAGGTTGTCGGCCACGAACGTCTGCAGCCCGAAGTCGAGTGCGGCGCGGATGTCGCCGTCGCGCTTCACCGGATGGGTGTGGATGCAGCGCTCCGCCCCGATGCCGAGCTCCTTCACCAGGCCGATCTCGCCCACGGTGGCAAGGTCGAAATTCGCGCCGAGCTCCGCGAGCGTGCGCACGACCGTCGGATGCGGCAGAGGCTTCAACGCGTAGTGCAGAGCGACGCGCGGCAGAGCGGCCGCCAGCCGGCGATACTGCGTACGCACGCGCTCGCAATCGAGGATCAGGAGCGGCGAGCCGAAGGTGGCTACCAGCCGTTCGATCTCAGCCGGAACGAACGGATCGATGGCCGCGTCGGATACCGTATCTCGACGCTCAGCCCGTCGCAGCGACTGTCTCATCCTGCAATACCTCCAAAAGCCGGAAGGGTCAGGCCCCGCGGACCTGACCCTTCAGAAGGTGCGGATTCTAGGGTAATCGCGCCCGCATTCAAGAGCAGGCGCGCAGATCTAGCCGAAGCGCCGCAGTGAATACGGCGCGAGATCGATCTCCGGTACGCGGCCCAGGACCAAATCGGCGAGCGCGCGCCCGGATCCGACTGCCATCGTCCATCCGAGCGGGCCGTGCCCGGTATTGAGAAACAGGTTGTTGTAAGCCGTCGGCCCTACGATCGGCACGCCATCGCAGGACATCGGTCGCAGGCCCGCCCACGGTGAGGTCTGCTCCGGCGTAATGCTCCGCGCGATCCTGGGATAGGTGCGGGCCAGCAGGACACGCAGGTTCTCGACGCGCGCTGCCGTGATGGTGCGATCGTAGCCGGTGAATTCCGCAGTGCCCGCCAGGCGCATCCGGTTCTCGAGCGGCACCGCGACCGCGTGCAGCGCGTCGTCCAGAATCGGCATACGCGGCCTCGGCTGTGCGCCATCGAGCGGCACAGTGATCGAGTATCCCTTCACGGGACGCACGGGCAACCGGATACCGAGCCCGGCCACGAGCTGCGGGCTGTAGCTGCCGGCCGCGATCACTACGGCATCGGCTGGCCACGACTGCGAGTGGCAGACGACGCCTGTTACACGCCCGCCCTGTGCCTGGAGCCGAGCGACAGTCGTGTTGTAATGAAAGCGCGCGCCTCGTTCAGCGGCCTGGCGCGCGAGAGCCTCGCAGAAGAGAAGGGCATCGCCGTGTTCGTCGTCCGGATAGTGAATGGCGCCTGCCAGCTCATGCGCGATCGGCTCCAGCGCGGGTTCCAGTGCAATCGTCGCCTCGCGATCGAGGGTGCGCGAGCGCACGCCGTGCTGCGCGAGCCATTCGACCATCTCCAGGGCCGCCTGCAGTTCGCCGGGCGCACGAAACAAGCGCATGGTACCCAGCGTGCCGCCCGCATACTCGATGCTGATACGGCGGCGCAGATCCTGCAGCGCCTTTACGGAATACAGCGCAAGACGCGCGTTGAGGAGCGTGTTATGGCGATAGTGCCGGCGGCCGGAGTAGCGGATGAACTGCAGTCCCCACCCGATGAGCGACGGCAGGGCCTGCGGGCGCAACAGCATCGGTGAGTCTTCACGCCCGAGCCAGCGCAGCAGTCGCCACAGCACTCCGGGAGCATTCCAGGGATCCGCCATGCTCGGGGTGAGCAGCGCGCCGTTGGCGAACGAGGTCTCCCGGCCCGGCCCCTCGGCACGATCGAGAACCGTGACCTGCGCGCCGCGTTCGACGAGCGCCCAGGCGGTGCTTACGCCCAGCAGGCCGCTGCCGATGACGATGACGTTCATGGCCAGCTACATTGCCAAACTGCGTCGGGGAGGGAAACCGAAAAAGAAAAGCCGCCGGCCGATTCGCGCAATGAGGGGGAAAGCTGCGCTGAACCGGTAATTCCGGCGGCGGGAGACCGAATCAGGAGGCGCGGCGCAGCCCTTCCGGCGCCTGCTTGCGCGCGGCAGCGATGCGGCTCATGGCCATGGCATCAGCAACCGCGTTGCTCGGGCGCTGTTCGCGCAGCGCCTGGATGAGAACCAGCCGCGTGGTTTCGTAGATGCCGTTGACGCGCGCCCAGACGTCCTTTTCTTCATAGCCACCCTGGTACTCGAGCGCAGCGCTGATGATGCCGCCGGCATTCACGACGTAGTCGGGGGCGTACACGATGCCGCGTCGTTGCAGTTCGACGCCGACTTCATCGGTCGCGAGCTGGTTGTTGGCGGCACCGACGATAAACGGTGCGTGGATGCGCGCCACGCTATCGCTGGTGAGCACCGCGCCCAGGGCGCAGGGAGCGACGATGTCGACGGCTTCGAACAGGATTGCATCGGGAGGGACGATACGCGCGCCGAACTCGGCGGCCGCGCGTCGGACGTTTTCCTCGTTCACATCGGCAATCACCAGCGACGCGCCGGCACTGTGCAGGAGCTTGCACAGGTGATAGCCCACCTGGCCCACGCCCTGCACGGCAACGGTGAGCCCCTTGAAGTCGCTGCGCTCGAGCTTGAGCTCGATGGCGGCACGCATGCCGAGGAATACGCCGAAGGCGGTCTTGGGCGCCGGGTTGCCGCCGGCTCCCGCGCCGCGCTGCCTGCGTCCGCTGACATAGCGCGTGTGCCGCGCGAATATCTCGATGTCCGCTTCCGTAATACCGACGTCTTCCGCGGTGATGTAGCGTCCGGCAAGCCGGTCGACCGAGCGCGCGAAGGCGCTGAACAATGCTTCCGTCTTGGCGGATTTTGCATCCGCGAGAATGACGGACTTACCACCGCCGAACGGCAGGCCGGCGAGTGCGTTCTTGAAGCTCATGCCACGCGAAAGGCGCAGCACATCTTCCAGCGCCTGTTCTTCCGTGGCGTACGGCCACATACGACAACCGCCAAAGGCAGGCCCGAGGGCCGTGTTATGGATGGCGACAATCGCCTTCAGCCCACTGCGCTCGTCGTAGAAGAAGGAGACGTTCTCGTGGCTGCAAAAACTCGGCGTACCGAACACCATGGCGCCCACCTGGACCTAAGGGTCTGTGCCAAATGTTGCGACACGATATTCCATGATGGGGGGTAATATTTGCCATTCTTTGGGTATACAGAAGACTTCTGTAGAATAATCATCCATTAGCAGGCCATTTCGGGGTTGACACTCGCACAATGACAAGCCTGGACAAGACCGACCTCAAGATTCTGGACCTGCTCCAGAATGACGCCTCACGCTCAACGAACGAGATCGCTGACGCCGTTGGCCTGTCGGCCTCGCCCTGCTGGCGTCGCATCGCACTGCTCGAGGAACAGGGTGTCGTGCGTCGCCGCGTCGCCTTGCTCGATCGCGACAAGCTCGGGCTCGGTGTCACCGTCGTCGTCCAGGTACGGCTCACCACTCACGGCCGCCAGTCCCTGGCGGCGTTCGAAGAGCGGGTGCGCGAGCTGCCGGAGGTGACCCAGTGCTTCACGGTGATGGGTGCGATCGATTTCGTGTTGATAGTCGTGACGACCGACATACGTGCGTACGAGCGTTTCATGCGAGAAGCACTCTCACAGTTGCCGGGAGTCCAGGCCATCGAATCGAACATCGTGATGTCCGCGATCAAGGACACGACCACCCTGCCCCTCGAGCTGGTCGAGCCGCGCGCCGAGCGCGAGGACACTCCGCGCCGCGCGCGCGCCGCGAGTGCCAAGCCATGAGCGCAATCGACACGCCGCGCCTGCACACGGATGCCAGCCACGAGCTCGAGGTCCTGCTGCGCTCCCGCATCCCGTTGCTGCTCATCGAAAGTCGGGATGAGACGCGGGTGCTGCAGATGCTCGCCTGCATCTCGGTGCGACTCACTCGCGACGCGCACACGCCGATGTTCGAGTGGACGGTGACCGACGGCCTCAAGCGCATCGATGTCGATCTTGGCCCACCGCAGCGACACAACGCCGAGCCCCTCGAGATCCTGCGCCACATCCGGGCGACGACCGTGGCGGGCGTGTACGTGCTCGTCGACTTCCATCCGTATCTCGCCGAGCCGTTGCACGTGCGGTTGATCAAGGACATCTGCCTGGGCTACGAGCAGGTCGCACGCACCGTGGTTCTGCTGAGCGATGAGCTCGCTCTGCCGCACGAACTCGAGCAGTTCAGTGCGCGCTGCGAGCTTACGGTTCCTGATCGCGAGGAACGCCGCGCGCTGGTGCAGGAGGTAGCGCAGGAATGGGTGAAGGCGAATCCAGGCCAGCGCGTGCAGGCGGACCGCACCGCGCTCGATCTGCTGGTCGAGAACCTCAGAGGCCTGACCACCAGCGATACGCGGCGCCTGGCACGCAAGGCAATTTTCGACGACGGGGCGCTGTCGAAGGTCGATCTGCCCGGCATCATGCAGGCGAAATACGAGCTCCTCAACCGCAGTGGTGTGCTCAGCTACGAGCACGACACGGCGAAATTCGCCGACGTCGGCGGACTCGAGCGATTGAAGGATTGGCTGCGCCAGCGCAAGCCGGCATTCGATGGCAGCGTGCTGGACCTGGACGCGCCCCGGGGCGTCCTGCTGCTCGGCGTGCAGGGTTGCGGCAAGAGTCTCGCGGCGCGCGCGGCGGCAGGAATCTTCGACGTGCCGCTATTACGTCTCGATTTCGGCGCGGTTTACAACAAGTGGCACGGCGAGTCAGAGCGCAACCTGCGCGACACGCTACGCACCGCCGAGCTCATGGCGCCGTGCGTCCTGTGGATCGACGAGATCGAGAAGGGAATCGCGACCGGCGAGGGCGACAGCGGTACCTCGCGCCGTGCGCTCGGCACGTTTCTCACGTGGCTGGCCGAAAAGAAGGCCCCCGCCTTTGTGGTGGCGACCGCCAACGACATTGCGGCGCTGCCACCCGAGCTGGTACGCAAGGGGCGGTTCGATGAGATCTTCTTCATCGATCTGCCGGAGCGCGCCGTGCGCCGGGAGATCCTCGCGATCCACGCGCAGCGGCGCGGCCTCGAGCTGAGCGCTGCAGATCTCGAGCGGCTGGTGGCGGCGAGTGAAGGATTCTCCGGCGCTGAGCTGGAGCAGGCCGTGGTCTCCGCGCTTTACAACGCGCACGCCACACAGCAGCGGCCGTCAGCCGCACATGTGCTGCGCGAAATCCAGGCCACGCGCCCGCTCAGCAGGGTGATGGCCGAGCGCATCGATGATTTGCGACAGTGGGCAGCGGAACGAACGATCGCCGCTGACTGACAGGATTAGCGGAGCGCAGCGGCTGCCCAGGTCGACTGCGTATCGATGTGCCGTCAGTTTTCGAAGCAGCTCTCAAGGCGCGTCCGGCGCCGGCTCTGTAGGCTCCTCGAGTGAGCTCTTCGCCGCCGCTTTTCGCAGGCGGTCGGTCACGGCGGCCCAGCGCTCCTCGTCCGGCAGTTCCTGCACCAGGATCTTGACGCACCCGGCCTTGTCGAGGGTACGCAGGTGCGCGTACAGATCATGGGCGTATTGCTGCGGCCGGCGCCCGGCGTTGATCCAGGTCGCGAGCTTCAGCGTTTTCAGCGGCAGCCGCAGGGCGAGGACCGCCACGCGCTCGCCGCGATCGTTATAAGCGCCGGCGAGAGTCTCCAGCGCGTCGCCCGGCACGATTTCGAGTGGCGTTGTGGGCGCGTAGTGCGCGCTCGTGCTCCCCGGCACACGCGGCCCCTCGGCCACTGGGTCGGTCAGCACCTCGCCCACCGTATTGCGCAGCTCACTGAGCGTGATCGAGCCGGGACGCAGCAGGCGTACGTGCCCGTCGATACAGGAGACGATGGTCGATTCGATCCCGACGGTGCACTCCCCGCCATCGAGCACGATCCGCACCGCATCTCCCAACTCGTCGCGCACGTGCTCGGCCCGCGTCGGACTGACATGCCCGTAACGGTTGGCGGAGGGCGCGGCAATGCCGCCGCCGAACGCCGTCAGCAGCTGTTGCGCCATAGGGTGCGCAGGCACGCGGATTGCGACCGTGTCCTGGCCCCCGGTGACGACATTGAGCACGTTCGCCGCCTTGGGCAGCACGAGCGTGAGAGCTCCGGGCCAGAAGCGCGCCGCCAGCTTTTCGGCTGCGTCAGGAATGTCCCGAACCCAGCGGTGCAGGTAGCGGATGCTGTCCAGGTGAACGATCAGAGGGTGATTCGCCGGCCGTCCCTTGGCGGCAAAGATCTTGCGCACGGCGGCGGGATTGGACGCGTTCGCACCCAGACCATAGACGGTCTCGGTCGGGAAGGCGACCAGGTCGCCCGCCCGCAACGCCTCTACGGCCGCTTCGATTTCACTCTGACTCGCGCGCATGAGCGAAATGATAGCTGTACTCGCCGCCGCCGCGCTTGTCCGGTGTCGCAGCACCGGCTCGGACCATACGAGGGTAGGAGGTACGGCGGGAGCAGGCGCCCGATCGGGCTGGCGATAACTCTATTCCAGGTCGGTCCGCGTCCACCCTTGCGCGGTACGCCGCAGCTCGTACGCCGGCCAATAATGGCGATCGAGCTTCATCGTGATCACTTCCACGGCGTTGTTCCAGGTGATGGTGTTGAGCCGGAGCGAAGCGCGATCTTCGCGCCCGGCAACAGCCTTGACGAAGCTGTCCAGGTCCGGCGTCGGCTGGCCGTCGACAGCGACGATGCGCCGCCCCGCGTACAGCCCATAGCGCGTCGCCGGCGATCCGTAATAGAAGTACGCGACAAAAACGCCCTGCGGCGCGATGCCACGTTGCGCAGCCATCGCCCGGTGCGGCGCCTGCAGCGTGGCGCCGGCCCAGATCAGCACGCGATCGAGATCGCGCCCGTCGAGCGCGACCGTGTCGATGGGCTCGCTGACCTCCTGGCCGTTGCGCCAGATCGTGGCGCTGACCTGCGTCTTCTGCACCGCCCGTTCGACCTCGCGGAAGCGATTCACCACCTGGCCATCGATCGACAGGAGCAGGTCGCCGGGCTGCAACGTCTTCCCCGCTGGCGAGCCGGCCACGAGGCGCGTAATGGCCAGTGCCTGACGGCGTGTCGGATCATGCTTCTCGAGGCGCGCGATCCACGGGGCCGGCAGCCCCAGCTTGCTGGCAGCGGCAAGCGGCACCGGCAGGAATTCCGCCTCGAAGGAGTACAGGGGCTTGCCCTCTGTCACTGCCGGAATCATCTCGGCAACCACGTCTGCCGGTATGCCCTTGTTTTCCTGCTGCAGCTCGCGCCCGCTCTCGAAAGCAAAACTCGACCACAGGGCAGCCACCTCGCCACTCTTGTTCACCAGCACGCCGTCGAATTCCGTTGGCGGATTCACCAGGCTGATGGTTTCAAGGTTGCTGTCACGGAACTGCAGCGTGCGCGAGAGGGGATAGGAGAGTGCGTCCACGGACGCCACGTTGGTTTGCTGCGACATCATCTTGTGATCGGGTCGCAGGCCGATCACCCACACGTCGTCTCCCGCCTTGAGCGGGTTCGTGTTTAGCTTGGCGCTGCGCACCGGCGTAGTGCCAATCAGCTTCGGATCGTAAGAAACGACGGCGAGGTTGTGCAGCGGGTGAATGAATTCGACCTTTCCCGGAACCTCGACCGTACCGGCAAAGGTAAGGCGCACATCGCCTATCGAAACCGGAACCGTGTTGCGGTCGGTCACAACCAGACCACGTGCGGCATCAATGATGAGACCGGTGCCGTGATAGTTGCGCTCCGTCACGCCGGACACCGAGTACGGCATGTCGAAACTTACCAGCACCAGCGACTGCGCCAGACGGTCCATGCGCGCATCGCCCTGCGGCGAGAAGAACGTTGATGCGGGCCGCAGCGCTGCGGCCGGGGGTGGCTCCGGGAGATCCTCGCACGGCCAGACGCCAAGCCGGTCATCGCGCCGGCACTTGTGTGCCGGGAACCACCTGCGGTCCATTCGAATGACACGCCACTGCTGCCCGCGCGGATCGTCGAGCGTGAAGAAACGCACCGTAGCACGCTCACCGTCGGCGAGAGCGGTCACCACACGTTCAAAGTCCGTGAGCGAGTCCATCGGCTTGCCGTTCACGCTCTGGATCACTGCGCCACGCGGCACGGCGGCAGCGCCAAATACATAGCCGGGATTGGCGATATACACGCCCTGTACCGGCATGTTGAAGTGCCGCGCCTGCTGGTACGACAACTGGTGTACAACGGTCTCGCCGAACTCGATGTAACTCGCCGGAGTGATCGAGTGCAGGTCCTGCACCTGCAGCTGCACGTCGATCGGCTCGCCCCCGCGTTGCGCCTGGACGTGCACGTGGCTGCCAACGTTCTCATCCAGCACTTGCTCCAGCGGATCGAATTCCGCAATCGGCTTGCCGTTCAGCCGCACCACCACGTCGCCGGGTTGCAGCACTCCCTCGGTCGGTGAGCCCGGCTGCACTTCGGTCACCACCAGCATGCCCGTGAGCTTGGGAAACGCTGCGCGCATTTCGGCTTCCGTCTCGGGCTTCAGGCCCAGCCGCCGTACTTCGTCGTAAGGGGTGTACTGAAATACGGTCTGCAGGGTGCCGCGGGTCACCGGCTTGCCGTCCTGGATCAGCGACAGCGCGCGCTGCACGCGCGCCAGCGGCAGATAGAAGCTCGACGCGGCACCGGTGCTGCCACCGGCATTCAAGGCGACGACGCGCCCTTTGATGTCCACGACCGGCGAACCCGAGGAGCCCCCGGAGGTGCTGGAGGCCGCCTGCAGGTAGAACGTGTTGAAGTCGTTGTACTTGCCGACACCGTAGTTCGGTGCGTCACGGTCGAGCCGCGCCAGCGTGCCGGCCAGGATTGAGATCTGTTCGCCGGCATCATTGCCAATGACACGGATCTCGCGTCCGACCTGCGCGCCTTCGGGATAGAGGGGCAGTTCCGTCGGCTTGATGAAATGCAGCTTCTGCGGATCGTAGCGATACACGCCGAAGTCGTGCACCGGATCGCGGTACACCGGATACAACTGCACCTCTTCGCGATTGAGGAACGTCGCCTGCGAGGTCACGGGGCCGGGCGTCACGACGTGGCGATTGGTGAGAATCAGGCCACGCTTGGCATCTACCACGAAGCCTGTCGCCTGCGCGGAGGTGTTCCACTCGGTGTCGAATGCGCGCACCTCGTCCACCTGTATCGCCACCACGCCGCTCGCGATGCGCTCGAGTGTCCGGGTCCACGCCGGACTTTCCTCGCTCTCGATCGTCTGCAGAGGCATGGCCGCCACGTCGGGCGGCGCGCCCGGTGCGGGCCGGGCCGGACCGCTCTGGGGCGGAGGCCCCGACACCGGCACCGTTGCGGGCTGAGCTGGCGCCGAGTCCGTTGGCTGCGTCCCTTGCGGTCTGGCGGGCAGGTCCTGCGGCGGCTGCGTTTGGCCGAGAGCGATACCCGTAAGAGCCAACAGCAGCAGGGATGAAATCGCTCTCAACATGTCTCGCCCTCTTGACATTCAGTAGCGAACCATAGCCGAGTCGGTTGCCACACGGTGTGAATCCTCGCTCGAAATCCCGAACGTGCCCGACGCTCAGACCGCGCTGACGCGCTCAGGTTTCTCGCCGCATGCGCAGGGCGACCGGACTGCCGCGATCTGGCAGCCGCAGAGCGCACGCACGGCAGCATTTTGCCCACAATCGACGCGGAAGCGTAGTAAATTAGCCGCCTCAGCGTGAACGGGCGCAGCCAATGAGAATCATGATGGGCGTGGTGGGCATCGCCGCGCTGTGTCGTCTGGCGTTCCTGCTTTCCGACAACAAGAAGCGCATCAGCTACCGCACCGTCCTATGCACCTGACCGGCATCGTCGGCCTTGTTGTCATGCTTGGCGCGGCGTGGCTCTTTTCCACCAATCGTCGGGCAATTCGGCTGAAAACTGTGGCCTGGGGATTGGCCTTGCAGTTCGTCTTTGCCGTTCTCGTGCTGAAGTTCGCGTTCGGGCGACGCGTTTTTGAAGTCGCCGGAGACGGCGTGAAGTGGTTGATCAACTTCTCTTACGATGGAGCACGCTTTGTCTTCGGCCCGTTGGGTGAAAGGCCAACGCCCGTCGCCGTTCACGACCTGGTCGCAGAGAAGGCCACCGGCGCGTTGACCTTCGTGCTTCCGGATCACGTCTTCTTCCTCGCCTTCACCGTGCTGCCGACGATCATCTTCATCGCCGCGTTCTTCGCCATCCTGTATCACATCGGCGTGATGCAATTCATCATCAAGTGGGCGGCGCGCGCGATGACTGCTCTCATGGGCGCGAGCGGCGCCGAATCACTGAACGTGGCAGCCAGCATCTTCATGGGCCAGACGGAAGCGCCGCTCACCATCCGTCCGTATCTGCCGCGGGTCACGCATTCCGAGCTGATGACTATTATGACCAGCGGTATGGCCCATGTGTCCGGCGCCATCATGGGTGCCTACATCGCGTTTGGCGTCGAGCCCAAGCACATCCTGACCGCAGTAATCATGACCGCCCCGGGCACCCTGCTCATTTCCAAGATGCTCGTGCCCGAGACCGAACAGCCGGAAACCGCCGGCCGCGTCGAGCTGCATCGAAGTGAAGAGGAGAAGAGCCAGAACTTTCTCGGCGCGATCGCCCGCGGCACGACCGACGGCCTGGGCCTCGCTGTCAACGTCGGCGCCATGCTGATCTCCTTCGTGGCGCTGGTATTTCTCGCCAACGGAATTTTGGGCGGCATTCACAATGGGCTCGCGAGCATCGGCTTCGCGTATTTTCCCTCCAGCCTGCAACAGATTTTCGGCTACCTGTTCGCGCCCATCGCCTGGGTGATCGGCGTCGCCTGGCAGGACTGTCTACAAGTGGGAAATCTGCTGGGCACACGCATGACGCTGAATGAGCTGGTGGCCTTCTCGCAGCTCGGCCCGCTGAAGGACGTGATCAGCGACCGGTCGTTCATCATCGCCACCTTCGCCTTGTGCGGCTTCGCCAATTTCAGTTCCATCGGGATCCAGATCGGTGGCCTCGGCGCGCTCGCGCCCAATAAGCGCGATGAGATCGCGCGCCTTGGCATTCGCGCCATGCTGGCCGGTACCATGGCCAACTTGATGTCTGCTTCGATCGTGAGCCTGCTGATCTGAAGCGGTGAGTCGGGATATTCTTCGATGAAGCGAGCGGTCGTCCTGGTCCTGGATTCGTTCGGTATCGGCGCGTCCGCTGACGCGCAGCGTTTCGGCGATGCCGGCTCGAATACACTGGGGCATATCGCGGCCTATCGCGCTCGCGCCGGCGTCCCCCTGCAGATTCCCAATCTCTCCCGCCTGGGACTCCTGCACGCCGCCCGCGAAAGCTGCGGTGGCTTTCCGGCCGGGGTTGCAACCAATGTCGAGCTCATCGGCGCGTACGGCTATGCCGAGGAACTGAGCACCGGCAAGGACACGCCGAGCGGCCACTGGGAAATGGCGGGCGTTCCGGTGCTCTACGAGTGGGGCTACTTCCGTGAGCCCGAGAGCTCGTTTCCAGCGTCGTTGCTGAACGATCTGATCAAGGAGGCACGCATCCCCGGCGTGCTGGGCAACTGCATCGCCTCGGGTACCGAGATCATCGCGAGGCTCGGCGAAGAGCACATGCGTACCGGCAAGCCTATCGTCTATACCTCGGCGGACAGCGTGTTCCAGATCGCCGCGCACGAGGAGACCTTCGGGCTCGAACGCCTCCTCGACCTGTGCCTGATCGCGCGCCGGTTGCTCGATCCCTACCGCATCGGGCGCGTCATCGCACGGCCGTTCGTCGGCAGCTCGCCCAAGGATTTCAAACGCACTGGCAACCGACACGACTACGCCGTGCCCCCGCCCTCGCCCACCGTGCTCGACAAGCTGATCGCAAGCGGCGGTGAGGTGATCGGCATCGGCAAGATCCCCGACATCTTTGCGCACCGAGGCATCTCGCGCGAGGTAAACGCGTTCGGCAACGACGCCATGTTCGATGTGACACTCGAGGCCCTCGAGAGCGCACGGGATCGGTGTTTCGTGTTCAGCAACTTCGTCGACTTCGACACGCTCTACGGCCACCGGCGCGATGTCGAAGGTTACGCGCGCGCGCTCGAGCAGTTCGACGCACGGCTCCCCGAGTTGCTCGACCGGTTGGGCGACGAGGATGTGCTCATGCTGAGTGCCGACCACGGCTGCGATCCGACGTGGGCGGGGACCGATCACACGCGCGAGCACATTCCCGTGCTCGCGTACGGCCGCAAGGTCAGGCCGGGCTCGCTGGGCAAGCGCGCGACCTTCGCCGACATCGGGCAGAGCCTGGCGGGCTTCTTCGATCTCGAACCGATGGACTACGGTTCGGATTTCCTGGGCTGATCCACCGTCGAAGGCTTACGGCGCGGTGTTCTTGGGCTGATCCACCACCGCGGCCTTGATCTTCGCAGCGAGCGCGTTGGCCTCCGCGCGCACCCGCGCCATGTCGACCGTCAACACTTGACCGTCGCGCATCAATACCTTGCCTTCGACGACGACGCTCGCGACATCTTGCTCGTGGGCGACATAGACCAGGTGCGAAACGACATCGTAGAGCGGGGTGAAGTGCGGAGCGGCGAGCGAGACCTGGATGAGGTCCGCGCGCCGTCCCGGCGTCAGTGAGCCGATCTTGTCGCCGAGCCCGATCGCCTCCGCGCCACCCGAGGTGGCCATGCGGAGTGCGGTGCGCGCCGGGATCACCTGCGGATCCATCGTCGACACCTTCTGCAGAAATGCCGCGAGTCGCATCTCCTCCCACATGTCGAGATCATTGTTGGTAGCGGCCCCATCGGTACCAAGCCCGACCGTAACGCCCGCCTTCAGCATGGCGGTCACGGGAGAGGTGCCCGAGGAAATCTTCATGTTCGAGCTCGGGTTATGAATCACCCCGACATGCCGCTGCGCAAGGAGGGCGATCTCGGCATCTGTAGGCCAAACGACGTGCGCCGCTATAGTGGGACCGCTGAAAAAACCGATGCCGTCGAGGAACGCCACTGGCGTCGTGCCGTAGTTCTTGCGACTGTAGTCGACTTCGAAACGCGATTCGGACACGTGGATGCTGATCGGCACACCCAGCTCCTGCGCCGTAGCACGGATCTTCTGCAGCATCGGCGGCTTGATCGTGTAGATGGCATGCGCGCCGAGGATCGGGATGACGCGCGCGCTCTTACCCTTCCAGCGCCTGACGAAATCCGCGGCCAGCCGCAGCGATTCCTCGGCGTTGGGCGCATCCGGGCTCTTCTGATCGATGACGCTCGGGGCGACCAGGGCGCGCAGCCCGCATTTCTCGACCGCATTCGCGACGCTGTCCGGAAAGTAGTACATGTCGACGAACGTGGTCGTTCCGCCGCGGATCATCTCCCAGCAGGCGAGCTCGGTGCCGATGCGCACGAATTCGGGGTCGACGAAGCGCACTTCGGTGGGGAAGATGTAGTGCGTCAGCCAGTCAATGAGTTCGCGATCGTCAGCGATCCCCCGCAGCAAGGTCATGGCCGCGTGGGTGTGTCCGTTGATGAGGCCGGGCAGGACGATGCGATCCTTGCCGGGGAGCGTCTCGCGTGCTCGGTACCTGGCGGAAATCTCCGCGGCCGGGCCGACGGCCAGGATGGCACCCCTGTCAATCACAACCGCGCCCTTCTCCAGCACCGACTCATCGCCATTCATCGTGACCACGTGATCACCCTCGACGATCAGGTCGACCGAGGTTTGGGCGGCGCAGGCTGACACGACGCCCATCAGGGTGGCGAGCGCCAACAGCCGGGCGAAACGATGCAGACTCCGGTACTGTTTCATGGGTGAATATCCAATCGCTCCCAAAGGTCGAGCTTCATTGTCATCTGGAAGGCTGCGTCCCGCCGCCCGTCGTCCGCGAAGTCGGGCGCTCGCTTGGCCTGGAGGTCCCGACCGACGATGCCACGTTCCGGCGAGAGTGGCTGATCACCGAACCGATGACCAATCTCACCGTGGCGCTCCGTAAGTTTGCCAACATTCAGTCGCTTTGGGTCTCCGAGGAAGTCATCGAGCGGCTCACCTACGAAGTCTGCCAGTATGGGCGCAGCCAGGACATTCGTATCTTCGAGCTGCGCTACTCGCCCGACTTCATCGCCGAAGGCCGCCGCTGGCCCAACTTCGAAAAGATTCACAGCGCGATCGTGCGCGGGGTGAACCGTGCGCGCCATCCGGATATGGCCGTCGGCCTGATCGGCATCGTGCGCAAGATTCTGCCTCAGCGGCAAGCCGCCTACACCACGGACTTCATCATCGAGCATCGCGAAAGCTTTGTCGGGCTCGACTTTGCGGATCGCGACATCGGCTTCGAGCTGCGCCGTTTCGCGCCGCTGGTCGAGAAGGCCCGACGCGCCGGGCTGCGCTTCACCACGCACTGCGGCGAAGACAACGTGCCGGAGGCTGCTGCGCAGGTGCGCATGGCCATCGAGGAGTTGGGGGCTGAGCGCATCGGTCACGGCATCTTCGCGGCGCGCGATCCGGCGGTCCTCGAGCTGGCCCGCCAGCGCCGGGTGCTGTTCGAGCTTTGTCCCACGAGCAACTGGCTCACCAGCTCCGTGCCGTCGATACGCGAGCACCCGATTCGTACGTTCATGCAGGCGGGCGTCGACGTTTCGATCAATTCCGACGATCCCGGGCTCTTCGACATCGACTTGTGCCACGAGTACCGGGTGCTCGAGCGTGAGCTCGAATTTACGCCGGCGGAATTCGACCGGTGCAACGATCTGGCAGCTGCACACAGCTTCGTACCGGAGGAAGTCAAGCGGAAGGTGTGGCCGCGGCCGATTCCCAAGCTGGGATGATGGAAGCACTCCCCTGCCCGGCTTTCACTGTACGTGAAGCCGGGCAGGAGGGCTCGACACATCAGAAGTGAGCGTTGAAGGAAACGCCGACCACACGCGGCTCGTTGTCGAAGCCGGTGAGGTTGTTGAAATCGATCGCACCCTTCACGTTTTCCTCGTCCGTGATGTTGCGTCCGTAGACGGCCACTTCGTATTTGCCCTGATTGAACGAGTAGCCAATGCGCGCGCCGCCTTCGTACGTGTTGTCGCTCTTGAACTCCTTCGCCTCATAGAGGAAGAAATTCGTCTCACCCTGGAACGCCCAGTCCGTGTAGAAGAAGAGCTCGCCGTTCCCGATCGGTATTCCATAGCGCGCGGTCAAGTAGGCGACGTACTTCGGCGCTTGCGGGAACGGATTGCCATCGACGACAGCTGCCGGCAAGCCGCCCACCGTGACGATCGGATCGGTCACCGTGCACAATCCGGAGCCGCAGGGGCGCACTGTCAGGTTAGGGTCCTTGAGCTCGGTGTCGACATAGCTGTAACTCAAGGTGAACTCGAGATTGTCGGTCGGCAGGAAGTCGCCTTCGATCTCGAAGCCCTTGCCGGTGCCCTTGTCGGCATTCACGAGTATGACGTTGTTGGCGGCGCCGCCGATGGCCGACAGCTGCTGATCCTTGATCTCGTAGTAGAACACTGCGCCGCTCAGGCGCACGCGATTGCCCGCGAACTGGGACTTGAACCCGATCTCCCCGGAAGTGATTTTCTCAGCGTCCGCGGTCGACGGCTGGTTACCGAATGCAACGTCCCGTCCCTGGATGGTAGGCGCACGGAAACCGTTGGCTACGCGCCCGTAGACGCTGAAATCAGGACTGACCTTATACAGTGCACTCAGATCCCCGTTGAGCCTACTATCCGAAACGGAGACGGGCGCAACGGCTGGGAAGAAAACCGGGTGGTCGACGACTCGGAAGTCCTTCTTGTCATCCGTCCAGCGCAGGCCGCCGGTGATGTTCCACGCATCGCTCACATCCACGCTCACGTGAGCAAACGCAGCCCACGCCGTGTTCGTGTGCTCGACCGTGGTGGCCGGCACGAAGAACGGCTCGGTCTTGACGCGAAACCTGGAGTCGAAGTAGTAGGCGCCCGCCTGCCAGAACACCGCGTCGGTCGCCTGCTGAGCGAAGCGAATTTCCTGCGTGATCTGATCGAGACTGGTGATGCCGTCCTGCGTCACCGAGGGGAATGGAATGCAGGTCTGCCCCGGCTGATGACCCGGTGGGCACGGACCTTGGACCGGCAGGAAATCGGCGCCAAACCCGCCATCGATGTCGCCCTTGCTCTTGTCGCTCGTGCCTTCATAGGCGGAGACGGAGGTGAGTGTGATGTGGTTGCCGAAGGTCCAGTCGATCTTGACCGAGCCGCCGTATCCCGTCGCCTCCTGCGGATTCTCGCCACCCTGGTCAAAGGTGACGGCAGTGCGATCGTAGTTGGAATTGAACCCGTCCTTGCCGGGCCCCAGGACGTTGGCGCGGAAGATCGCGGCCGTGCCGTTGCTCATGTCGCGGTAGTGGTAGTTGAGCAGGAACTTCAGGTCGTCACTCGGCGAGAACAGGAGCTGTCCACGAAGGGCGTACTCTTCGAAGCCGCCCATCGCGTCCTTCTTGTTAGGCGTGTCGGCATCAGGAGTGAAAGCAGTGATCGGCACATTGTTGTCGATGTAGTCGTCACGCTGGTGATAGAGGAAGGACAGCCGTCCGGACACCCGGTCCGAGCCGCCGCCGACCGCCCCTTCCACGGTTGTCGTGCCGAGCTCGCCATACGAGACACCGAAGTCGCCGTCGAAGCCGGCCTTGGGCTTCACGGTGTCGAACTTGACGATGCCGGCCGGGGTATTTCGACCGAACAGGGTGCCCTGCGGTCCACGCAGCACTTCCACCCGCTCGATGTCGAACAACGGGAAGCTCTTCAGGACCACGTTCTCGAGCACGACATCATCGACAATGATGGAGACGGGCTGCGAGGCGGCCAGATCGAAGTCCGTGTTGCCGAGACCGCGAATGTAGAAGCGGGGCGCCAGGCGCCCGTTGGAGGATTCGGCGTACAGACCCGGCACTCGGGTCGCCAGCGCCCGGATGTCGTCGCCGCCCTCGAACATTGCGGCTAGCCGCTCGCCCGAGAGCGCCGACACCGAAATCGGCACGTTCTGTACGTTCTGCTCGTGTCGTTGCGCAGTTACAACGAGTTCCTCGAGGGTGCCCGTGGACTGCTGCGCCAACGCGGGACCCGCGCCTGCGATCAACGCAGCTCCGAGAGACACGGCTACGCGCATCCCCGTGGACGATCCGAACCAGAGACGTGCTGTTGTCATGGTGGAGCCCCCTGCAAGCAATTTTTGTTCACCGCAAGATGGCGACACGGGACGCGTGCGCGTGTCGGCAGCCGCGGCGAGTATACCCAGTAACTTATTGCCGAATCTAGAACGAAGCGACGCGCAGCGGGCGCTGGTCGCGATTCGCTGCCGTGCCACGTCCAATACAATGCTGATGCCATCTTGGGTACAATCATCGGCCCCGCGGGCTCGTAGCTAACGCTGCGACCCGCGTCCAATTTCGCGCCTATGCGGCCATCCCGGCACTAACCCATGGCATCCAAGCACTTCAACGCCAAAGAAGGTGATTTCGCGAGCACGGTCTTGATGCCCGGCGATCCGTTGCGCGCTCAATACATCGCTGAGCGTTACCTGAAGAACGCCCGGCGCGTCAACGACGTCCGCGCCATGTACGGCTTCACCGGTGAGTATCGCGGTCGGCCGGTCTCCTTGCAGGCCCACGGCATCGGGATTCCCTCCGCCTCGCTCTACTGCCATGAATTGCTGGCCGAGTTCCAGGTCAAGCGCGTGATACGCGTGGGCAGCTGTGGGAGCGTCCAACCGACGGTGAAGCTCAACGACATTGTCATCGGCATGGGCGCCTCGACCGACTCGGGTGTGAATCGCATGCGCTTCCGTGGCTATGATCTCGCCGCCCTCGCGAGCTTTCGGCTGTTGCGCGAGTGCGTGCGCGTGGCAGAGGAAAGGAAAGTCCCGGCGCGGGTCGGCAACCTTTTCTCTGCCGACCTCTTCTATACGCCCGAGCCTGAAATGTTCGAGGTGATGAAGAAGTACAATGTCGTAGGCGTCGAAATGGAAGCCGCCGGGATCTATACCCTCGCCGCTGAGTTTGGTGCCGAAGCCCTTGCGATCTGCACCGTGAGCGATGAGATCTACAGCGGCCGGTTCTTGTCGACGAGCGAGCGCCAGACCTCGTTCGATCAGATGATCGAGCTCGCCCTTGAGACGGCGCTCCTCGACCTCACGTGAGCCCAATGCAGGTTGCTGTCAAGTCGTGGACTCCACACCTCGCGGTGCTCGATCGGGTAACACCGGTCGATGAAGTCGGTGTGGAAGAGCGCGTGGCCCGCCTCGGCACACGCAGCATCAAGAAGGACGCCAAGATCCACGCCTTGAAGCTCGCGCTCAGCATGATCGACCTCACCACGCTCGAGGGTCAGGACACGCCCGGCAAGGTGCGGCAGCTGTGTCAGAAGGCCATGCATCTGCACGATGCAGTGCCCGATCTGCCACACGTCGCCGCGGTCTGCGTGTACCCGACCATGGTCAAAGTGGCGCGCCAGGCACTCGCGGGACACGACGACATCAAGGTCGCATCCGTCGCCACCGCGTTTCCCAGCGGCATGGCGCCGCTCAGCGTCAAGCTCGAAGACGTGCGCGTCGCCGTGGCGGAAGGCGCGGATGAAGTCGACATGGTGATCTCCCGCGGTGCATTTCTCGCCGGCGACTATCAGCGCGTGTTCGACGAGATCGTCGTCGTGAAGGAGGCCTGCGGCCAGGCACATCTCAAGGTGATCCTGGAAACGGGCGAACTCGGCACCCTCGATCGCGTGCGCCGCGCCAGCGTCCTCGCGATCAATGCTGGAGCGGATTTCATCAAGACGTCGACCGGCAAGATTCAGCCGGCCGCGACCCTCCCGGTGACGCTGGTCATGCTGCTCGCGATCCGCGATCACTACTACGCGACCGGCCGGCGCGTCGGCATGAAGCCGGCCGGTGGCATCTCGAAGGCCAAGCTTGCGATCCAGTACCTGGTGATGCTGCGCGAAACGCTGGGCGAAGGCTGGCTGACCCCCTATCTGTTCCGCTTCGGCGCGAGCAGCCTGGCGAATGACCTGCTCATGCAGATCGTCAAGCAGCGCACCGGCGTCTACCAATCCGCCGACTACTTCTCCAAGGACTGAACGTGTCTCGCCCGCATGTGAAGCTGCAGTTCGAAACGGCGTGGAAGTACGCGCCGGCACCCGAAAGCACGGATCACGTGCGCATCGACCCGCAGTACGAGCTCTTCATCGGTGGCGAGTTCGTGGCGCCGCGTGAGCGGCAGTACTTCGACACCATCAATCCCGCTCGCGCGGTGACGCTGGCGCGGGTCGCGAAGGCCGACGAGGGCGATGTCGATCGCGCGGTCGCCGCCGCGCGCACTGCGTACACGCGCATCTGGTCGAAGCTGCGACCCGCCGAGCGCGGCAAGTATCTCTATCGCATCGCGCGCGCTCTGCAGGAACGTGCACGCGAATTCGCTGCGATCGAGTCGCTCGATGGCGGCAAGCCCATTCGCGAGTCGCGCGATGTCGACATTCCGCTCGCGGCTGCGCATTTCTTCTACTACGCGGGCTGGGCAGACAAGCTCGAGTACGCATTCCCGGGTCGACGGGCGGTCGCGTTGGGCGTTGCAGGCCAGATCATTCCCTGGAATTTTCCGCTTCTGATGGCGGCGTGGAAGATCGCGCCGGCGCTCGCGTGCGGCAACACTGTGGTACTCAAGCCGGCGGAGACGACTCCCCTCACCGCACTCAAGCTCGCGGAGTTGATGCGCGACATCGACCTGCCGCCGGGCGTGGTGAACATCGTGACCGGCGCGGGTGACACGGGAGCAGCCATCGTCACCCACCCGGACGTCGACAAGATCGCCTTTACCGGTTCGACCGAGGTCGGCCGGCTGATCCAGCGCAAGCTGGCGGGCACCAAGAAGCACTACACGCTGGAGCTCGGCGGAAAAGCCGCGAACATCATCTTTGCCGATGCCGCGCTCGATCAAGCGGTCGAGGGCATCGTGAACGCGATCTTCTTTAACCAGGGCCACGTGTGCTGCGCTGGCTCGCGCCTGTTGGTGCAGGAATCGGTGGCGGATGAGGTGATCGCGCGGCTCAAGGACCGGATGGAGACGCTGATCATCGGCGACCCGCTCGACAAGAACACCGATATCGGGGCGATCAATTCCGCCGCACAGCTCGAGAAGATCGAGGACTACCTGCGCATCGGCCGGTCGGAAGGTGCAGAGATCTATCAAAGTTCGGCTTCAGTCCCCGACAAGGGCTACTGGTGCCGGCCGACACTGTTCACCGGCGTGTCGCAATCGAACCGCGTCGTCAAGGAGGAGATCTTCGGGCCGGTGCTCACGATCCAGACCTTCCGCACCTTCCAGGAAGCGCTCGAGAAAGCGAACAACACGCCCTACGGACTCTCGGGTGGCGTGTGGACGGACAAGGGCGCGAAGATCTTCAGGATGACGCGCAGCATCCGCGCCGGCGTCATCTGGGCCAACACCTTCAACAAGTTCGATCCGACCGCGCCCTTTGGCGGCTACAAGGAAAGCGGCATGGGTCGGGAAGGTGGCCTGCACGGCCTCGCCGCATACGTGGAACTGCGCTGATGGCCTCTCGCAAGGCGACACGTCGATCCAAGAAGAAAGTGGCTCGCAAGCGCGCAACTGTCGCAGCTGGCGTCACGCGCCTGCCGGTCGCGAAGACCTACAAACTCTATATCGACGGCAGGTTTCCGCGTAGCGAGTCCGGCCGGTACTTCGGGCTGCACGTCAAGGGCGGGCCGCTGATCGCCAATGTATGCCGCAGCAGCCGCAAGGACTTTCGCGACGCACTGGTCGCGGCACGCGGTGCATTCGAGAAGTGGTCAAACTCCAGCGCTTACCTGCGCGGGCAGATTCTCTATCGGGTCGCGGAAATGCTCGAGGGACGGA